>Ga0265294_10004852_pt1 | contig 16601 bp, 17 predicted proteins | sample MunlanPumphouse3_FD_192504 | JGI IMG/M metagenome (GOLD analysis project Ga0265294, IMG submission 192504) | Groundwater microbial communities from a municipal landfill in Southern Ontario, Canada - Pumphouse #3 | ecosystem: Environmental > Aquatic > Deep subsurface > Groundwater | place...
CTAGTAACTACAACAATACAGGGATAGCCCTTTCTTTTTCAACTATTCTTCAGTTTAATATTATTTTAAATTTGCTTAACTATATGAGACTTTATTTTAAATCACACAGAAAAAGTGATTGAACCGAATTTAAAATGGATAAATACGTACCAAGGTATTGTAATTCCCTATGTCTCGAGTGTTTTTGGGGCTTTCTTGCTACGCCAATATTTCTTGTCGGTTCCAGCCGCCCTCTATGATGCAGCTGAAATTGATGGGCTTGGGCACCTAAAAACTCTCACTTATATTGCTTTGCCATTAGCAAGACCAGTGTTAGGAACGCTCTTCTTATATTTATTCCTCGCAAAATGGAACAGTTATTTATGGCCACTCATCGTCACCAACACACAAAACATGCGGACCCTTCCAGTAGGGTTGGCCATGGTTCGAACTGCGGAATATGCAATTGGGCCTGAACACTTGATGGCTGCATCTTTATTTGTATTAGTTCCTCCTCTGATTGTCTATTTCATCGCCCAAAAGCAATTAATTGAAGGAATTTCCGCAGGGGCTGTTAAAGGCTAACAGTTATTCAGGAAAATACAATCTAATTTGAAAATTCAGATTAGATTAGAAAACTAAGGAGGTTTTCATGAAAAAGTATCTAATTTTGCTACTGATTGCACTCTTTGCTTTCGGTGCAATGCCCATTTGGGCAGGTGCTGCTGCAGAAAAAGCTCCAGAAGGACCTGTAAAAATAGTCTTCTGGCGTAGTCTGACTGGTGTTGCGGGTGAGGCACAGGAGGAGTTAGTTGCCCGTTTTAACGAATCGCAGGATGATGTGATAGTTGAAGCACAGTTCCAAGGAGCTTATGCTGAGCTATTACAGAAACTGCTAGCGGCTTTAGCGGCGGGAGAACTACCAGATTTAGTTCTGCTTGATTCCCCGTTCGTCGCCCTCTTCGCTAAAGATGGTGCACTCGTTAACCTAGACCAATTCGTCAAGAATGATACCTCTAGTTTTGACATAAAAGATTTTATCCCTGGTCTCATTCAAGACGGTTATTATGATGGGTCCTTGTATGCTCTCCCAGTATTACGCAGTACACCGTTACTGTATGTAAACGGTGATATGTTGGCTGAAGCCGGGTTGCCGCGCCGTGCCCCAAAAACTTGGGATGAGTTTAGAGAGTTCAGCAAAAAGGTGACCAAATTTGACGCTTCGGGTCAACCAACCCAACAAGGGGCTGGATTTACGATGGGACAAACCAGTGCTCACTGGTACTTCCAAGGTGCAGTGTACGCCTATGGGGGTCTTGTCTCAGATGAAAAATTTAATATTCACCTGACCGAGGAACCAGTTATCAAATTAGCAACGTTGTGGCAGGATATGGTCTTTAAAGATAAGTCTGCTATTCCTTCTAATAGCCACGATGACTTCCTCAACAAAAAAGTTGCGATGGTCTTTGGTTCAACCGGAAGTATGGGTAACTTACTCGCCAGAGCTGACTTTGACGTTATCCCAGCCTTCATGCCAGGACAGGCTAAGAACCTCGTTCCAGTTGGTGGCTCAGTCTTAGCAATGACCAGTACTAATAAACGACGTCAGGAGGCAGCATGGGAATTCATGAAATTTATGACAAGCCCGGCATCGAACTCCCATATCGTCATCAAGACCGGTTATATGCCGATAAGTAAGTCTTCGATGGAGTATCCTGATACAGTAGCCTACTTCGAAGCAAACCCAATTAGAAAAGTTGCTATCGAGCAGTTAGAATTCACTCGTCCTCAAGCTAGTGTAATTTCACTGGGTAAAGGAACTGAAATTCTACGCCAAATGATTGAAAAACTACTGATTGGTAATATGGATGTACGAAAGGTTATGGAAGAAACTACCGTTGATCTACTAAAGGAATATAATGAATCATTTAAGTAAAAGTGTTGTTCTTAGAGTAATGATAGCCGCGTTTGCGGCTATCATCCTCCTATGTTCTATTATTTTATCATCAGGATGTATGTCTATGAAAAATAAATATGAACTACCTAGTGTAGTTGCCCATCGCGGAGGAGCTGATCTTGCTCCTGAAAATACCTTGGCAGCTTTTGAATTAGGATTAACCTTTGACCCTGATATGATTGAACTTGATGTCCACCTCAGTAAAGATGGAGTCTTGATGGTTTTTCACGATCCTGTACTTGCACGTACCACTGGTCAAGATGGGGCTATTAGTGATTATGATGCTGCTACCTTAGCTACGTTTGATGCCGCTGCGAATTATGAGAAAGGGCATACTTTCGGATTCCAGAAAATCCCAACTTTAGCCGAGGTTGTTGATCTTGTGGAACAAAAGGCTTTACGCCCAGTTTATTACCAGATTGAAATAAAAGTAAAAGAAGATGGTTCTCGGTACGAGGAGATTGAATACAAGCTGGTCGATTTTTTACAAGAACGAAATCTAATTGAGCACACTATTGTTATTTCTTTCGATTTCCCCACTCTGGCAAAGTTGGGAAAATTAGAACCGACCTTAAAACTTGGAGCGTTGATTAGTAAGACCTACATGATGAATATTGGCGCTGGTGGTCCGCGAGCTGTTGCTGCTGATATTGCTTCATTGAAAACAGATTATGTCGGGATAAATTATAGATATCTCACCCAAGTTTTATTTGATGAATTGAGAAAAGAAAATCTTGGAATAGGAGCTTGGACAGTTAATGACGAGCCAACGATGAAAAAGCTTGTACAAATGAGAGTCGATTTTATCACCACGAATAGGCCAGATATATTGCGTAAAACACTCGCACAACTGTAATATGTAGCTTTTTTCAGGAAGGAGGAATCGATTCACTGTTGACTATCTGTTCATATAGAGAGATTATGGTAGAATGACAAGCATTCCAATTATTTTTCCAAGGAGTATGGATTCATGAAAAAATTCTCATTATTAGCGGTTCTGGTACTCGCCAGTATCCTTATTATTTCTTGTACGACGACTAAATCTGAAGTAATTGAGTCTGTGCAAGCTCCAGTAGCAGAAGCTTCTGAAGTAGTCCCTGTTGTTTCGGATGCTCAAACCACTGTTGTTTCGGCTCCTATTGAACAAGCAGAACCCGAAGTAATAGCTGAAGCAGAGACTATGGTTATTGACACGGCTCCACCGGTTATGGCTACAGATGTAGATATTGAGCAAAAGTTTGCTTATGCCTATGGGCACTTGCTAGCAAGCAACATTATACGACAAGGTCTACTCATTGATGTAGAACAGTTCATTCGCGGTTCAAGCGATTTCTACAATTACACTGAACCTTTGCTCAACGAAGAACAGATCAATGCAACTTTTGTAAAATACCAAGATTTCCTTGATGGAAATATCACAGAAGCAGATCTAGAAGATGGCAGTGAAGAACCTATTGCTGAATTACCTACTTTCTTTGAGCGCTTTAGTTATGGGTATGGTTACATAGTACAATTTAACTTACAGAGTCAAGGTTTAATTCTTGATATCGAAAATTTCCACGCGGGAATTTTTGATGCTTATAATGAGGTTGTTTTACCCTATACCGATGAAGAAATAGATGAACTATTCATGGCTTATCAAGAAAAGTTGATGAGAGAATACGAAGCAATGGTAGCTGATTATGTTGCCATGAACCTTGCTGAAGCTGAAGCATTCCTTGAAGACAATAAAATGCTTGAGGATGTGGTAACGACTACTAGCGGACTACAATACAAGGTGATTCGCGAAGGTGAAGGTAAAACACCTTCCGAAACAGATACCGTTGAACTTGATTATTTGATAACGTTCCTTGATGGTTCAACTGGTGATAATTCATACAGTCGTGGCGAACCTTCGGTTTTCGAAGTTTCTAGACTCATCCCCGGCTTTATAGAAGGTGTAACACTCATGAAGGAAGGAAGTCATTATCGCTTCTATGTCCACCCCGATTTAGCTTATGGGGAGACAGGAAATGAGATGGTCCCACCAAATGCAATGTTAATCTTTGATGTGGAACTATATAACATTTTAGACTAAATTAAAGTAGCAAAACAAAGAGCTCTGATTCGCAATACAATGTGAGTTAGAGCTCTTTTATTTTGCTCAACGGAATCCCGTTAAAATTACTGGTATGAGTTACCCTTACAAAAATAAGGAAAACAAGGCATATCGTGAGCATCTCGTTCGATAAGTAACGAGGGAAAAGTGAGTCCGCTTACCTAATTTTATTAACGTTGTCGACCGCAGTAAAAAAATCAAGTTTTAGAACTTACTAGCCATTGTGTTCAAATAGTAAAGATCATAGTATGGGAAAAATGTTTTTCAGATTGAAGAGGTAATTAGATGTCTCAAGTATTTGCAGCTATGCCTATCCTTGCCCTTTTTCTTTTAGGATTTCTGTTAAAAAAAGCTACATTCTTTAAAGAAGAGACCATAGTAGATATCAAAACATTTATCCTAACTATTTCTCTCCCAGCCCTCCTCTTCAATGCTTTCCTTTCACTTGAAATCCAAGCAACATACACTTTGCTCATTGTGGTTGTTTACTTCATGTGTTTTTTTATGATCCTCATAGGAAAAGCCGTTGCAAAAATTGGAAAGATAAAAAATCCCTATTTCCCTCTCATGATGGGCGGGTTTGAGATGGGTATGTTCGGATATGCTCTGTTTATATCACTCTACGGTGCTGAACACCTTGGAAAAATTGCATTCCTCGCTATTGGACAATCAATTTTTATATTTACTATTTTAACCTCCTCTATCATGGTATTGCAAAATGGCAAACAAAGTATAAAATCCAGCCTCAAGCAATTCATAACCTCACCCATTATTCTTGCCATAGCTGCTGGTATTATTGTTGGGCAATTTAAAACTCAAATAGGCGATGGGCTAGCAGTTAACGCTGTGCTCACCTTCATCCAATTACTTGGATCAATTACCATTCCATTAATCACCATCACCATTGGATATGGAATTATAATCGAAAGAGATGGCCTAGGATTATCCCTACTTACTATTCTGGTGAGGAAATCAGCGTTGGTAGTTTTTGCTCTATTGATTAACCGTTATATTATTGATGGTTTATTACACATGGATGCCATGTATCGCTACGCAATGTTAATTTTAGCGTTATCACCTCCAACTTTTGCTCTTTCGATCTTCGTTAAACCAGAAGATAAAGAGAATCTCACCTATATTAATCGGACAATCTCACTAGATTGTTTAATTTCAATTTTTTTAACAATGATTGCTGCTACTGTGTATTGAAGAACATCTTCAATAGGATCAAGGAGTGTCCGTCCCGCTATAATTTTCTTATACTAGGCGTATAGGAAGGAGATAATAATGGCTAAAATTTATAAAAGTGCGATTGAATTAATTGGAAATACTCCATTGGTTGAGTTACGAAACTTTACGAAAGAATACAAGCTTAAAGCAAAAATATTAGCAAAACTCGAAATGTACAACCCCGCCGGGAGTGTTAAAGATCGTATTGCAAAAGCAATGGTTGAAGATGCTGAAGAACATGGTCTTTTAAAACCCGGATCCACTATTATTGAGCCTACCAGCGGAAACACAGGCATTGGGCTGGCACTTGTTGCAGCATCTAAAGGGTATCGCTTAATCTTGACCATGCCCGATTCTATGAGCGTAGAACGAAGAACTTTATTGAAAGCGTATGGTGCAGAAGTAGTCTTAACGGATGGCAAAACAGGAATGAAAGGTGCTATGGCAAAGGCCAAAGAGCTTGCTGAAGGTATTCCAAACTCCTTTATCCCCAGTCAATTTACTAATCCCGTTAATCCGGCGATTCATAAATCTACCACAGGTCCAGAAATTTGGAGAGACACAGAAGGGCATATCGATTACTTCATCTCGGGAATTGGAACTGGCGGCACAATTTCTGGAGCTGGGGCCTATCTAAAATCTCAAAACAAAGAGATTAAAGTTATAGCAGTTGAACCTAGCGGTTCACCCATTCTCAGTTCAGGCACTTCGGGGTCTCATAAAATACAGGGGATTGGAGCTGGTTTTATTCCTGACACACTCGATACAAAAATCTATGATGAAGTTATTACTATTGAAAATGACGAGGCTTTTGAGATGGCACGAAAACTAACTCACACAGAGGGACTCCTTGCGGGTATTTCCTCTGGGGCGGCTTTGGCTGCTGCTGTAAAAGTTGCTTCTCGACCAGAAATGGCCAACAAGGTACTGGTAGTCATCCTTCCAGATCATGGTGATCGATACTTCTCTACGGCACTATTTAATGCATAACAGTACTACGGTAAAGTTAAAAAATTTAGCGGAAGAACCTTATAGAGCTTTTACGCAACGACTCATCCCTGATGGCAAACCTCTCTTAGGGGTGCGAATGCCCCTTTTACGGGCACTCGCTAAAACAATTGCCCAAGATGGCTGGAAAAGTTGTGTAACCGACCCCACTAACGATTTATTTCATGAAGAGACGTTGTTAAGAGCTTTAGTTCTTGCTTATGCTAAAATTCCTGAAGAAAAGAGATTAGTTCACATAGAAAAGTTTATTCCAAAAATAGATAACTGGGCTATCTGCGACAGTTTTTGTGTTAGTTTAACCACCTGCAAGACCAATAAAGATTTATACTTACCCCTCATTCACAAATTTATTCAACAGGCTCACCCGTACAGTGTAAGATTTGCTGTGGTCATGTTACTCAATTACTTCTTAGTTCCAGAATACATCCAAATTAGTTTGAAATTATTAGAACAGGTCACATTGCCACATTACTATGTGAGAATGGCTGTAGCATGGGCAGCGGCAACCGCATTCACCACTGATCCCCTGCTAACAAAAGCTTGGCTCGAAACTTTTCCTCTCCCTAAAGAAACTACACTAATGGGCCTGCAAAAGATTAGAGACTCACGGCAAGTAGTACCAGAAGATAAAGAATGGGCAGCAATGGTGCGAGCAGAGCTCAAACAATAGGCCTCGGAGGGGAAAACCGTCCAAGGCCCGTATCTAAAATGATAATGCGAACTAGTACTTTTTAGGACCGTTAGCCAAGGCCTTTTCAACTAAAGTATAGAATTCATTTACATGGATGGTTGCCCCAGCAATATCATCTGTGTGTCCTTCAGCATCAGTGTAGGTTATGTCCTTCGGATCCTGAGTTGCAAGAAGATGTTGTTCAACCCGTTTGGCCTGTACAAACCACTCATCGATAGCGCCACCGAATTTGACCATATTGTATTTGCCATCACGATCATAGACTTTTTTGTCATCTCCAGCTTCATTTACTGCGCTCCAGTAGACATTGACTATATTACCGTCCTTGACTAACAAAGAGACATACGATTTCCATCCAGTCGATCCAAAATCAGCTTCACTAGCATAATAGCCGCCATCTTGATAAGGACCGAGTTCAACCGGACTTGCTTTCAAAGCTTTGTCGGCTAGATCAAAAAGGGCATTAACATGGATAGAGACACCACTGATGGCATCTGTGTGCCCCTCATTATCTGAGTAAGTAATATTAGCTGGATCTTGGATTTCAATGAGATAAGCTTCTACCTTTTCAGCCTGCTGGTACCATTCAGCCTGGGCTGCACCAAATTTTACCATATTGTACTTGCCAGCTTTGTCGTAAGCTTTTTTCTCATCACCAGTTTTATTCACTGCACTCCAATTAACAGCGGCAATTCTGCCGTTGAGTACCGTCAGTGAAACATATTCTTTCCAGCCTGAACTAGGATACTCATCATCAATTGCGAAATAGGCTCCATCAGCATAAGGACCTACCCCTACCGGCCCTTTTGCTAGAGCTTTTTGAGCTAACTCAAACATATCACTTACATGAATAGAGACTCCTGCAATATCGTCGGTACTCCCTTCACTATCTGAATAGGTGATTTTTGTAGGATCCTGTGTTTGAATAAGATAGGCTTCAGCCTTTTCAGCTTGCTCGTACCATTCAGCCTGTGCTGCTCCAAATTTTACCATATTGTACTTGCCGGCTTTGTCGTAGGCTTTCTTATCGAGACCACCTTTAATATTTACTCCATTCCAATCAACATCAACGATCTTCTTATCTTTAACAGTGATCGTTATGGTGGATTTCCATCCTGATGAAGCAAACTCATCGTTCATTGCGAAATAAACACCATCTGCATAAGTAGCTTCGGCTGCCTTTGGTGCAGAAGTTACTACTTGTGTAGCAGGTGTCTGGGCAACTGGTTCTTTTTTCGAGCAACTAATGGCAAATATTGAAACTATTGCAATTAGTACTATGAGAACCACCCAACTATTTTTTTTCATACTGTCTCCTCCAATCCGTAGTATATAAGACTACAATCGATAATATATTACCTTAATGGTTCTAATCAAGTAGTTCGCCCCACCATCATTAAAATTCTCTCTGATTCAACAATTATAGTTAGTATATTCTAAGAATTAAATACTCCAAACTCTCTTTGACAAGATAAAAGCAAACTGGTACGATTCGCACATGAAAAAGATTCGCTTAGGCGATATCATTATTTTTCTTCTATCACTAGTACTTATTGGTGCCAGTTTTGGTTCCTATGGAAAACTCTCTGGTAAGCCTGAAGTACGTGTTCAGGCCGAAGGGCGGGAATGGGTCTATGACCTCTCCGTAAATACCACAGCATCCTTTAGCGGTCCCGTTGGGACTACTAGTATTGAAATTCATGATGGTAAAGTACACGTCCTGGCCTCCGATTGCCGTAACAAAGTCTGTATTGCAGCTGGATGGATATCTTCGGCAGGAGAGTGGATTATTTGTTTGCCAAATAACGTTTTTATTCGCATTGAAGGTAGTATCGAACCTCAAGCAGGAGGTGTAGATGACATATCCTTCTAGTTCACCAAAAGTTCGGATAGAGTTCGTTGCTTTACTCGCAGCTTGCGCCCTTTTCCTCTCAACTGTGGAATACCTTATTCCAAAACCAGTCCCTTTTATGCGGATTGGGCTGGCGAATCTACCTCTTATTATCGGGCTTGGATTGCTTACAAAACGTGAATATATTTTGCTCGCCCTTTTAAAAGTACTCGGTCAAGGTTTAATTACCGGCACAATCTTTTCCTATATAATCCTCTTCTCCATTGCCGGGACTTTTGCTAGTACCTTACTTATGTACATTGTATATCGGTTCTTTAAGCAATGGGTGAGCTTAATTGGAGTCAGTATTGCAGGCGCTATGGCTAGCAATGTTGCCCAATTGACTTTGAGCCAGTACCTCTTGTTTGGAGCCGCTGCAAAACTTATTGCCCCCCCATTTCTCGTTGTTGGTTTGATTTCTTCTATAATTTTAGGCGTGTTTGCACAGCAGTTTGAGCAAAATTCAGCGTGGTATCGTTCTCTAAGGGAAGGGTCGCTATGAAAACAGCAAATATCCGTTTAGCGATGGGACTGCTAACCCTTCCTGCTATTTTACTCCAAAAAAGCTTTATCGGGATAATACTACAAGCTCTCTATGTTATTGTATTAGCAGTTTCACATGGTCGCCGCTTTAGAATCTTACCTAATCTTATCCTTTTATTCTCAGTTTCTAGCGCCCATCTATTACAACCTCATGGCTTACAGCTTTTTTCAATTGGGAATTTTGCTATTACCGCTGGCGCTTTAGTCCTAGGGGCTCGCAAAGCTTTTACCTTGATAGCACTATTGTATCTATCCCATTATATGGTTACCGCCCGCCCAAACTTCCCAGGTAAGCTAGGTAAGCTTATATCTTTACAATTCTATTATTTTGAACGAATAACTACAATCTGGCGAACTATAACTCCTAAGCGTCCCTTTATTAAAGCGATTGATAACATGTTGTTACAATTGTCGGTTGGAGGAAAGGAGCCTTTTTCAACACAGGTCAAAGAAAAGGCCTCTGTGACTTCATCTGCCCGAAATATTGGCAAGAACACATTACACCTTATAATCCTCTGGACCCTCTTTGTGCTGGGAAATCTCGCTATTTTTCCAGTTATATAAAAGGTTAATTAACAACTGAAAACTTGTTATCTGAGATTGAGTAGGTATAAGATCCGTTGGCGAAATTCTTTGATAAATATATCTGATTTTTGGCATCAATAAAAACTGCATCTACGCTATCTATCGAGTTAATTAAGTCCATCCCTTTTTCAAGCCCCAAGGAATAAACTGCGGTAGAAAGGGCATCTGCTAAAAACGATTCATCACCAATAATGCTTACACTCGTAATATCTGTTTGCACAGGATAACCTGTTGTGGTATTAAGAATGTGGTGGTAGACAATTCCATCGATTTCAAAATAACGTTCATAGGGACCACTGGTTACTAGAGTCTGAGCAGCTAAGTTAACGATCATTACATGACCTCCGCGTTCTGCAAATGGATTTTGGATACCAATACGCCAGGGACTACCATCGACTTTTTTCCCCATAGTCAATACATTCCCACCTAAATTAATAATAGCACTTTTTATGCCAAAAGAAGTCAAGACCTTGGCCGCTTCATCAGCGGCATAGCCCTTAGCAATCCCTCCTAGATCTAGCTTCATGTTCTCATCTTGCAAAGCAACCGTTTGACTCTTTTCATCAAGAAAGACTCGTTCATAGCCAATAAGGGGCAAAAGGGCATCAATTTCAGTTTGCGATGGTCGTCGCGGCGCATCTCCGCCAATATCCCAAGCAATCACTAATGGTCCAACGGTGGGGTCAAAAGCACCTTGGCTTAACTTGGCAATTGCGAGAGCTTTCTGTACTACATTAAAAGTATCAGAAGAAACGGCGACTGGAGCAATTCCGGCAGCTCTATTAATCTCAGCTATTTCGCTCGTTATGCTATGCAAGCTCATCCGAGCTTCTATATCGGCAATACGAGCAAAGGCAGCATCAAAAGCCTCTTGGGAAGGATTATCATAGATTGTAATACGGCACGATGTTCCTAACAGAAGTTCTGAACGAGCTTGGGGCTCCCTATATGCTTCCGAATTGGTCTTGGAACAAGAAATAGTTGAGATTAATACAAAAACTATTACGATAAAAAAGAACTGAATTGCATTGTTTGTCTGTTTCATGGTACTACTATGTAAGTGATATATCGCATTCTTGAAGAAACTGCAACCTATCACAACCGAACTGCAAATTCGGATATTAGTTTCGGCCAAAACCAATATGGTTTATGACCTAAGAAGAAGGAGAAAAACATGGATAAAAAACGGATCGTAATTCTTGGTGGAGGTTATGCCGGAGTCCATGCGGCTAAAAAACTGCACAAAGCTTTTAAAAAGATGAAAGATAAAGTTGAAATAACTTTAATTGATCGCCATAAGTATCACATTTTAATGACTGAATTACATGAAGTTGCTGGCAATCGGGTGGATGAAGCATCCGTAAAAATTTCATTTGACAGAATTTTTTCTGGAAAAATGGTAACAGTAATTCGTGACGAAATTAAAACTATCGACTTTAAAGAACAAGTTTTAAAAGGAGTTGGGGGAAATTATTCCTACGACCAGCTTCTCATTGCAACCGGAGCTGAAGCCACAGACTTCAATATTCCTGGGGTAAAAGAACACGCCTTTTATCTTTGGGGAATAGCTGATGCTCTTCGTATCAGAAAGCACATCATAGATATTGTCAGGGATGCCTCCTACGAACAAGACGAAGCTATTCGCAAACAAATGTTGACATTCGTCGTTGCCGGTGGTGGTTTTACTGGAGTTGAGATGGTTGGAGAGCTCATTGAATGGCTACCAATCCTCTGCAAAGAGTATGGGGTCGACTATGATGAAGTAAAACTCATTAACGTTGAAGCTCTTGGTAATATTCTTAATATGATTTCCGATAAACCTCGCAAAAAAGCAATTGCTTACATGGAGAAAAAAGGGGTTGAAGTTAGAACCAATAGCCTGATTGTCAATGTAGATAAAGATAGCCTAACTATCCGTGACGGTTCAATTATTAAAACCAACACACTCATCTGGACTTGCGGTATTCGGGGTTCTAGTTTTGCTCATGCGCTGGAATTAACTGATGGTAAAGTACAACGTAAACGGGTCGATGAATTCATGAAGACTCCCGATTATGACAACGTCTATTTGGCTGGAGATGGAATTTGGTTGATGGAAAACGGAAAACCTGTTCCACAGATTGTAGAAGCGGCTGAGCAAACTGCTGCTGTAGCTGCAAATGGTATTATTCATAATGTTAGAGGAGAATTGGGGCTCAAAACAAAACCTGTAGCACCATTTAAATCTAACTTTCATGGTTTTATGATCTCGATTGGCGGTCGTTATGCCGTCTCTGAGACGAAAGGAATCGTCCTCTCTGGCTTCTTCGCCCAAGCTGTTAAACACATGGTTAATATGTATTACCAGTTTGGAGTCTGTGGAATTAATGGTGCCTGGAACTACTTCAAACATGAAATCTTAACCATTAAACATAATAGATCACTCATCGGAGGTTTGGCCGCCTATCGCTTTCCGACTTACTGGATTGTATTCTTACGTATGTTCCTTGGCGTAATGTGGCTTATCGAAGGAATTAATAAAGTTACCGGAGGTTGGCTCACCGATACTACGGGCAGTAAAGTTTACTGGGGACCTCCTGTTAATGGGGATGCAGTCTCGGCTGCTACCAATGGCATTGCCACAACAACAGAAGCTGTCACTGCAGCAACCCAACCTATTGCCGATAGTGTTACTGCAGCTACTCAGGCTGTAGTAGAGACTGTTACTGCGGCTACCCAACCTATAGCCGATAGTGTTACAGCAGCAACTGCTGCTGTGGGAGAGACGGTTCAACAATTTGCACCGCCATTGCTTAAAGAACCACTGGCTTTATTTAACTGGATAAATACGACTTTTGTGGCTACCGCTCCCTATTTTTTCCAAATTATGATTGTTTTGGCAGAAGTAGGTATTGGTTTGTGTTTCATCGCTGGTCTATTTACCTTCCCGGCAGCAATTGTATCTTTGGGACTTTCGGTTATGTTTTTAATTGGAGCACTTGCTGGCAAAGAAATAATCTGGTTTATGGCAGTCTCCATTGTGATGCTAGGTGGAGCCGGGCGTGCTTTTGGGCTCGATTATTGGGTCATGCCCTATTTGAAAAAACTTTGGAACAAAACGCCAATTGCAAAAAAACTCTACCTCTTCATGGATGAACCAGAGTTTACTCGCAAGCAAATGGAACGTCAACTTGCTCGTCAAAAGGATGCAACTAAATAACTATGGGTGGATTTTGGGAGAACGAGCCAAGAATTCAAAATGATTTAACAATTGTTAGCTCTTTAATAGATAATGCAATTGAACATGCCCATCCCTTTGTGAAGGGGTTGTTAACGTCACAACTGGAAACTCGAGGGAAACTATTGCGACCAGCGTTAGTCATGATTGGAGCACGCTTAGGAAATCAGGAGCGTAAAAATGAGGCCCTACGAATTGCTAGTGTCTTAGAAATGATCCACATGGCCTCATTGATTCACGATGATATTATTGACAATGCTGGTACTCGCCGAGGCGTACCAACCCTTCATGCTCGGGTGGGAGCCAAACAGGCTGTATTAGCCGGTGACTATTTACTTTCACGTGCTATGTCTTTAATTGGTGGAGAAGAGGGAGACCTTGAAGCTTCAGCAGTCGCCAACGCTTTTAGCCGCTTATGTGAAAGTGAGCTAGAACAAGATGCTGGATATGGTGATTTCTCAATTTCGACTGTAACCTATTTACGCCGAATTGCTGGAAAAACTGCATCTCTTTTTGCTTTGAGTGCCTACGCTGGAGCTGCTGTGACCCAAGCTCCCGTTTGTTTACAGCGTCGGTTGCACCGCATTGGTTATAATATGGGGATGGCTTTCCAGATTCAAGACGATATTCTAGATTACAACGGCAACCCTGACAAGCTAGGAAAAGAGACTGGAAGAGATTTATCGAGTGGTATTCCCACGCTTCCGCTATTAGAGGCCTTGGCAAATGAACGCTCCTTGGCAGTTGAGCAAAGAGCACTACATACTCTAATTCACAAACAAAAACTTACAAATCGGAATATTTCACGTGCGATTACCTTAACCCGTGATTTGCAGGGAATCGAAAAAGCCAAAGCTCTTTCAAACTCCTACGCAAAAAGGGCTCATAGAGACATCCAGGAGTTAGGTAACGAAGAAGTCTCCTATTTACTTCTAGATATGTTTAACCGATTATCTAAACGCACAACGTAAAAAAAAGGAATACACATGTCCATCGAACAACAAACGCTTGACTCAGAATATGAACTAATGCTTAACCTACTCACCCTCCGTTCAGAAGATCCCAATTTTAAAATTGAAGATGTTGAACTGGAATATCATCACCTTCTGATTTATCAGGGACAAGACTGGGGGGGGCGAGGTGAAATCAAGAATGCTGAAATTCAAGGCCATGTGTATGCTTACCAAGTCTTTTTAAAGCGCTGGCGCGATAAACAAAAGCTTACTTAAAAATCGAATGAGTCAGGGTTGCTGCTAAAACGCTTATCCTGGTTTAGAGCATCAATTTTAGCCATCTCTTCATCCGATAATGAAAAATCAAAGATTTGAGAATTCTCTCGAATCCGGTAATCATGTACTGATTTAGGAATAGTCACAATTCCATGTTGTACATTCCAGCGAAGTACTACCTGAGCCGGTGTTTTTTTGTAGCGCTCGGCAATATCAACAAGGACCGGGAGGTTTAGATTGCCTTTCATTAACGGACTATAAGCTTCAACCACAATGTTATTTAATTGGCAAAAATCTCGAATTTTTTTCTGGTTTAAGAGCGGATGCAGTTCAATCTGATTTACCGCAGGGACAATATCACTTGCCGCTAAAATATCTTTTAGGTGGTGTATGTGAAAATTACTAACTCCAATGGCACGTACTTTTTTTTGTTTGTAGAGTTCACCCATTGCACGCCAAGTATCTAGATACTTTCCTGCTACCGGCCAATGGATCAAGTAAAGATCTAAATATTCTACATCTAATTTCTTCAAACTTGTTTCAAAGGCTTGTAAGGTAGATTCATACCCTTGGTCTTCATTCCAGACCTTAGAAGTGATAAACACAGATTCCCGGTCAAGATCACTCTTTTTCAAAGCTTGTCCAACTCCTACTTCATTGCCGTAGACTGCCGCTGTGTCAATGCTGCGGTATCCGTATCGTAGTGCTGAGGTAACAGCATTGATCACTGGAGACCCATCGCCCACTTTAAATACCCCTAAGCCCATACAAGGCATGGCCACACCATTGTTCAACATTATTGTATCTTGTAAGTTCTGAAACATAAAATCCCCTCCATTAAAACAGTATATAATCCTAATATATCTATAATTTACATTTTTGGCCAATTTAGCTCTTTTATTGCAATACAGTTGCCCCTTTTTTTTATAGAAGTATATTATCTTTAGATGGAGGGCTGCTTATGTTTTATAGAAGAAAGCTCTTATTATCCCTTTTAGATGAATTACATAGATCAATCACAGTTATTGAACTGCAAAAGCTACTATTTTTGGCCAGCGCAGAACAAGGGGAAACTCCTACTTTTGAATTTATACCCGGTAAGTATGGTTGTTACTCTTTCACGATCAATTCAGATGTGGAAATATTGGTGAAAGAACATCTACTCACCTATCAGGAAGATACCATATATTCTCGTGTGAATCTGAATCAGAAAGCTTTTACTGAACTAGAAATTAAACTAAAAATTTCAGATAAAGAAATCCTGACTAAGATAGTGCAGGGTTATAAAGATTATACTTTGGAGGAATTGGTCACACTTACCGCTAATATGGACCCATTTTACACTATTAACAGTGACTGGTTAACCAAATTTAAGTTCTCTCAAGATTTTTATTCCAAGCAAGCCGAACTTAAAAAAGAGATTAAAAACTCTCCCCATGCTCTCTATACGATGGGGTATGAAGGCATTGGTATTGAAAATTTCATCGTAAAATTACTTCAGAGGAATATCAAAACAGTAATTGATGTAAGGGGTAATCCCAATAGTAGGAAACGGGACTTTGCAAAGCACCAATTTAGCGAATATCTTAGCGAGGCTGGAATTCTCTATGTTCCAATGCCTGAAGTAGGCGTTCCTAATAAAATTAAACGGGAATATTTACAAGCTGATCGCCGAGAAGAGTTGTTTGCTTGGCATGAAAAGAATATTCTTGCAAAAAATCCAGACTATATTGAACAGATAAACGAATTAGCAAAAACCCAAAATATAGTTTTAATTTGTTATGAGAAAGATCCTCTGCAATGCCATCGATCACATGTTGCCACATATTATCATAAAGCATTTCCTGAACTTCCGATTGAACATATTATTTAATAAAAATATGATGCTACACTTATTTGTTTCCTTAGCAGTGCTTTAACCTTGATACCTTTATTGGTTTCCTCTATATTTATAATTAAATAGGCATAATGTGCATTGTAAGGATACATACATGAAAAGATTAGTTGGTTCTGGGTACCTGAATTACTTTTTTTTTACTTTTTTTATGGTTCAATCACTTTTTTTGTGGGATTGTAGGCTGAGTCAAAATTGAAGGAGGAACTAGAGCATATTTAAAGCAAAAATCGGTTGCATAAGAAAGGGCCATCCCTGTACTGTTGTAGTTACTACACC
>Ga0265294_10004855_pt1 | contig 16587 bp, 7 predicted proteins | sample MunlanPumphouse3_FD_192504 | JGI IMG/M metagenome (GOLD analysis project Ga0265294, IMG submission 192504) | Groundwater microbial communities from a municipal landfill in Southern Ontario, Canada - Pumphouse #3 | ecosystem: Environmental > Aquatic > Deep subsurface > Groundwater | place...
ACTAAAAACAACAAAACATTGGGTTATTCCTTAATATGGAACGTAAACCCAAACTTATATAGTAGAAATAACCCAATGAGTTGGGTTATACATTCGTTAGCGTTCATTGTAAAAAAACAAAACAACCGTCAGAATAATATGGTATTTTTGCTGCATAAAGACAAAAAAGAAAATATGGAAATAGCCCACGCACAAATGGCACATTTGGTTTTTGCCAACACTCAGCCCAAAGCTGAAAAAACCAAAAGAGCCATTTCTAGCCAACGCTCGACTGAAAGATAATGATATGACAACAGATAAAAATCAAAATCCTGAACAAATAGCCAGAGACAAAATCGACAAAATGTTGATTGACGCTGGTTGGATTGTTCAATCTAAAAATGAAGTTGACTTAGGAGCTGGCAGAGGTATTGCTTTGAGAGAATACCAAGCAGAAACAAAATTTGCTGATTACGTGCTATTTGTTGACAAAAACCCTGTTGGAATTATTGAAGCGAAACGAGAGGAAGAAGGACATAAACTAACAGTAGCCGAAGATCAAGCCTCTGAATATGCCAAAGCGAAACTAAAATATTTGGACAACGACCCATTGCCTTTTGTTTTCGAAAGTACTGGAATAATAACCCGTTTTAGAGATACAAGAGACCCAAAACCAAGAGGAAGAAATATTTTTTGGTTTTATAGACCAGAAACATTGGCAGAATGGCTTCAAAAAGAAAAAAGCTTAAGAAGTAGATTATTAGATATTCCAAAATTAAATGAAACAGGGCTACGCCCTGCTCAAATTAAAGCGATTAATAATCTTGAACAATCTTTTAAAAAGAATAAGCCAAAAGCTTTAATACAAATGGCTACCGGAGCAGGAAAAACTTTTACTGCCTGTACATTTGTGTATCGTTTATTAGAATACGCCAAGGCCAAACGAGTTTTATTTTTGGTTGACACCAAAAATTTAGGTGAACAGGCCGAACAGGAATTTATGGCTTTTCATCCCAACGATAGCAATCGTAAATTTACTGAGTTTTATAATGTTCAACGACTTAATTCAAGCTATATAGCAAGCGATAGTCAGGTGTGTATTTCTACAATTCAACGGATGTATGCCATTTTGAAAGGTAAAGAATTGGACGAAGGTGAAGAAGAAACTAACCCCAACGAATCGACTTGGATGCAGCAACAGCAAAATAAAAAACAGGCAATACCTGTAGAATATTCTGCCAAAGTTCCTATTGAACAATTTGATTTTATAGTAATTGACGAATGTCATCGCTCTATTTACAATCTTTGGAAACAGGTGCTGGATTATTTTGATGCTTTTCTTATTGGTTTAACAGCCACGCCTGACAAACGCACCTTTGGATTTTTTGAAGAAAATGTAGTGAGTGAATACACATATGAAGAATCGGTTTTAGATGGTGTAAATGTCCCTTACGATGTGTACAATATTGAAACAGAAATATCACAAAAAGGAAGCGTAATAAAAGCAGGATGGTGGATTGATAAACGTGATAAACTCACCCATAAAACAAGATGGCAACAGGAAGACGAAGATACAGAGTACCATAAAAATGATTTGGATAAAAAAGTTGTTAATCCAAGCCAAATACGGAATATTATTCGCCAATACAAAAAAGCCTTGGAAACCGAAATTTTCCCGAATAGAAAAAACGAAAAGGGAGAATATGAAGTACCCAAAACTTTGATTTTTGCAAAGACTGACAGCCACGCAGACGATATAATCAAAATTATTAAAAATGAATTTAACGAAGGCGATGATTTTTGTAAAAAAATGACTTACAAAATAAAAGAAGATCCAAAGTCAGTTTTAAACCGTTTTCGTAATTCATATAATCCTCGTATTGCGGTTACGGTAGATATGATTGCAACTGGAACTGATGTAAAACCTCTGGAAGTGTTGTTGTTTATGCGTGATGTGAAAAGCACTAACTACTTTGAACAAATGAAAGGCAGAGGAACACGTACCATTAATAAAGATGCTTTTCAGGCCAATAATACAAACGTTCAAGGAGCTTGCAAAACCCATTTTATTATTGTGGATGCAGTTGGTGTAACAAAGTCAAAGAAAACAGATAGTCGACCTCTGGAACGAAAACCAACCACACCCTTAAAAGACTTGTTGGGTGCGGTAACAATGGGTGTTGCTGAAGAAGATTTGTTCCTTTCTCTGGTAAACCGTTTGATACGATTAGAAAGACAAATTACTGATAAAGAAAAAGATAAATTGTTGGAGCATTCTAAGGGCAAAAATCTGAAACAAATCAGTAAAGAACTACTAACAGCTTTTGATAAAGACAAAATAGAAGAAAAAGCAAAACCAATTATTGAAGCAATTCCGATTCAAGACCGTACACCTGAAAAAGAAGAACAAGCAAGAAAAGAAGCTCAAAAAAAATTGATTAATACTGCCACTTCTACTTTCAATGGAAAGCTGAACGATTATATTGAAAAGGTGCGTATTGAACACGAGCAAATTATCGATAGCCATAATATCGATACTGTAACAAAATCGGAATGGGACACCACTTCGATGGACAATGCCAAAGTAATAGTAAAAGACTTTAACGAATATCTCGAAGCCAATCAGGACGAGATAAAAGCCCTTACTATTTTTTACAAACAACCTTATAACCGCCGAAACATTACTTTCAAAATGATAAAAGAGCTGTTTGATAAACTGGAATCAGATAAGCCCACCCTTGCCCCGGATTATGTTTGGAATGCGTACAGTCAGCTGGAGGATGTGAAAAGCAAACAACCGATTCACGAATTAACAGCATTGGTTTCCTTAATTCGCAGAGCCTGTGGAATAGATAAGGAATTAAAACCGTTTGATGCAACCATTGACGAAAATTTTAAAAACTGGATTTTCAAACAAAACGCAGGTAAGCACAACCGCTTTACCCCCGAACAAATGGAGTGGCTACGGGAATTGAAAAATCACGTAGTAAATTCATATCATATAGAAATTGAAGACCTCGATTATACCCCTTTCGACGAAAAAGGTGGACGTGGCAAAATGTACCAACTCTTTGGTGCCAAAATGAACGATATTATTAATGAACTTAACGAGGTATTAGCAGCATAATGAGAGAAGATTGGACAGAATGTACTTTTGAGGATTTGTTGGATTACGAGCAACCAACAAAATACATAGTTAAAAGCACAAAATATAGTAATAATTATAAAATTCCAGTTTTAACAGCTGGAAAATCTTTTATTAAAGGTTATACAAATGAAACAATTGGAATATTCAATGATTTACCAACCATAATATTTGATGACTTTACAACTGCTACACAGTTTGTAGATTTTGAATTTAAGGTAAAATCTTCTGCAATGAAAATACTTGTTCCTACAAGCAAACTTGTAAATATGAAATTTGTTTATAACTGTATTCAAGTAAATCAAGTGCGGAATGATACTCACAAAAGATATTGGATTTCCGTTTACGCAAAGAAAAAAATACAGCTACCTCCTTTAGTAGAGCAGAATGCTATTTTAGCAAAAACAGAAGAAATATTCTCAGATTTAGACAACGGCATAGCCACTTTTAAAAAAGCACAAGGGCAACTGAAAATATACCGCCAGGCGGTTTTGAAACAAGCCTTTGAGGGTGAACTCACCAAAGAATGGCGGGAGAAGATTGCAAAGACGCAAGATATTGCGTATCAACTGCCAACAGCCGAAGAACTGCTAAAACAAATAAAAGAAGAACGCCAAAACCACTACAACCAACAAATTGAAAACTGGAAAAAAGCAGTGAAGGAATGGGAGAAAAATGGGAAAGTTGGGAAGAAACCAAGTAAACCAAGAAAATTAAAAGAGTTACCATCTTTTTCTAAAGATGAATTAAATGAATTTGTTCCATTACCGAAAAATTGGATTTGGTCAAAAGTTGATAAAATTATTGACCATAATCCACATTCAATAAAAGCAGGTCCATTTGGGTCTTCCTTAAAAAAATCTTTTTATGTTGAACGTGGCTATAAAATTTATGGTCAAGAGCAAGTCATTTCAGGCAATCATAAGCTTGGAAATTATTACATAAATGAGGAAAAATATCAGAAATTGTTTTCTTGTGCGGTCAAACCAAAAGATGCCCTAATAAGTCTTGTTGGAACGATTGGTAAAGTTTTAATTCTTCCTGATGATGCAGAAAAAGGAATAATCAATCCTCGATTAATAAAGATTTCATTTAATCGTTTTTATTGCCCCGATTTTTTCAAATATTATTTTGAAAGTTCCTATTTGAAAAGCCTATATGCTCATAAAAGTCATGGTGCAACTATGGATATTATTACTTTAGGAATAATTCAAGAATTACCATTTCCCTTATTCTCACTTCAAGAACAACACCAAATCGTCCAGGAAATAGAATCCCGTTTATCCGTATGCGACAAAGTGGAGCAAAGCATAAGTGAAAGCCTTGAAAAAGCCGAAGCCCTTCGCCAAAGTATTCTTAAAAAAGCATTTAAAGGCAAACTACTGAACCAAGCTGAAATAGAGCAATGCAAACAAGCAGCCGATTACGAACCGGCAAGCGAATTACTCAAAAAAATAAAAACCGAGAAATTGGCAAAAGAACAAGAGAAGAAAAATTTAACAACTAAAAAGAAAAGCAAGAAATAATATGACAGAATCAAATATCGTATCAAAAGTGTGGAATTTCGCCAATGTTCTTAGAGACGATGGCGTGGGTTATGGTGATTATTTGGAACAAATTACCTATTTGCTTTTTCTTAAAATGGCTGATGAACTCAATAAACCGCCATACAATAAAGGTTTAAAATTTCCGAAACTTAAAAATGCTGAGGGCAAAGAAGAACCCAATGCTGAAATCTGCGACTGGCAAACCCTGTTACAAAAACGCGGTTTGGAATTGGAAAATTTTTACAACCAAATGCTTCGCAGTTTGGGCAGTGAAAAGGGAATGTTGGGACAAATTTTTATAAAAAGTCAAAACAAAATACAAGACCCATCAAAGCTCTTAAAAATCATTGATATGATTGATAAAGAGCAATGGAGTTTAATGGGAACCGATGTAAAAGGGAAAATTTATGAAGGCTTGTTGGAGAAAAATGCCGAAGATACAAAAAGCGGTGCAGGACAATATTTTACACCTCGTTCCTTAATAAAAACAATGGTTGCCTGTGTTCGTCCCAAACCAATGAAGACCATTATCGACCCTGCTTGCGGTACTGGTGGTTTCTTTTTGGCAGCCTACGATTTCATTAAAAATGAGCAACTAGACCAGGAAGAAAAAGCGTTTCTGAAAAATAAAACCTTCTACGGAAACGAAATAGTGGCCAATACGCGCAGAATGTGTTTAATGAATATGTTCCTGCATAACATTGGTGAAATTGATGGCGATACTTTGATTTCTTCAGCTGATGCATTGGTTGCTGACAATGGTAAACGTTACGATTATGTATTGGCAAATCCACCTTTTGGGAAAAAGAGTAGTATGACCATTACAAACGAGGAAGGCAAGCAAGAAAAGCAGGATTATACGATTAATCGTCAGGATTTTGTGGCAACGACTGCCAACAAACAGCTCAACTTTTTGCAACACATAAAAACGCTTTTAAAAGTTACAGGCGAAGCAGCCGTGGTGCTTCCCGATAATGTGCTGTTTGAAGGTGGTGCCGGCGAAACCGTGCGAAAAGAACTGTTGAAAACGACCGAACTACACACGATTTTACGACTTCCAACAGGTATATTCTATGCACAAGGCGTAAAAGCAAACGTGTTATTTTTTAACAACAAACCAGCTTCAAAAGAGCCTTGGACAAAAGAAGTCTGGATTTATGATTATCGCAGTAACATAAGCCATACGCTAAAGAAAAAACCAATGCGTTTTGAGCATTTGCAAGAATTTGTAAAACTCTACAATCCCGAAAACAGAAACAAAAGAAAAGAAACATGGAGCGAAACAAATCCGGAAGGCAGATGGCGAAAATTTACGTATTCAGAAATCATTGAACGAGACAAAACCAATTTGGATATATTCTGGATTAAAGACAAAAGCCTTACCGACTTAGACAACTTGCCCGATCCTGATGTTTTGGCAAACGAAATAATTGAAAACATTGAAGCTGGATTAAATAGTTTCAAAGAAATAATGGAAACAATAAACGGCGATTCAAAATAATGAAAATTAAGAGTATAGAATTAACGAACGTAAAAGGTATTGGTAAGCATAATTTCAAATTAGACCTTATTCCAAATCACCCTAATATTTTGGTGGCTCCCAATGGTTTTGGAAAGAGTTCCTTTGCAATTGCATTTGATTCATTACGCAGAAATAAAATCGAATTAGATAAAAAGAATTATTATAACGATGATGATAAAAACAGACCTGTTGTTTCTATGCTAATAGAAGATTTTTTAGGTCAAAAAATGTTTGTTGCAAATGATTCACAAAATACAATTAATGATGAATTTAATGTTTTTGTTATTAATAGTCAATTATTTGCAAAAGGCACAAAACTTAATATTCAAGGGAATGTAATTGTAAAATCATCTTTGGAAATTACTCCTACTATATTAATATCAACAATACCACACAAAGTAGAATTTAACTATAAAGTTACTGATTTAAAAAGCAGATTTGGAACTAACGGAAAAATACTACCTAATATTACTAATGTTTTAGCTTGTGCTCCTTTACTTTGCAAAATTGAAAATTTAGTTGACTTTAAAAAGTTTTCACGAAAAAAGAACTCTCAAATTCTTGACTCAATCAAAGCAGAAATAAACTTAAGAAACAAAAATGCTACGGATATTAAGAATTGGATTGAAACTGAGAAGATAGCGCAATTGTCTACTGTACCTGAATTTATAAAGCTCTCTCAAATACTTAGAAATTTTAACGAGATTCAATCTGATGCAGATAGTTATTTGGCTGCTTTTCAACTAATCGATATTGAACAGACAATGGGTGCCGATTTTAAAAAAGCCATTAATTATATTTGCTACCTTGATGATAAAGCATATTATGAAAAAAATATATTAAATTATAATACTACACGTTATAAAATAATACCAAAAGTAGATAAAAAGCACAATAAGTTAATTGTTGAATGGCCTAAGGCACATGAAATATCAAATGGTCAAAGAGATATACTTTCATTTATTACTCTACTAATGAAAGCAGAACGAAGTTTTAGAAAACAAAATTGTATATTAGTGATTGATGAAATTTTTGATTATTTGGATGATGCTAATTTAATTACATTTCAATATTTTATTACACATATGATTGAAGAAATGAAAAAAGATAGTAAAAACTTCTTTCCGATTTTAATGACACATCTTGACCCTTTTTATTTCAATCAATTTTGTTTTAATAAACATAAAATAAAAGTGGTGTATCTTAAAGATATGCCGTATCATTCTAATCCAAACATTGCTAAACTTATAAGAAATAGAGAAGATCCAACCATCCAAACCAACGTTGATACATATTTTTTCCATTATCATCCAGATTCTATCGACATATCAGCAGATTTTAAAAATCTTAAGTTGCCTGGTAACTGGGGAGTTTCAACAAGATTTCATCAAATTATTATAGCTGAAGTTCAGAAATACTTGAATGGTCAAATAAATTATGACCCATTGGCAATTTGTTTTGGAGTACGTGTCCGTATTGAAGAGTTATTGTATGCTATGATTCCAGAACAGGACAAAAAAGATAAATTTATTATTGAAGAGCATGGGACTAAGAAAAAACTTGACTACTGTGAAACATTAGGTTTAAATGTTCCTGAAAGCTACTATTTACTTGGCATTATTTACAATGACAAATTGCATTTTAAAGGCAATGTTGATATTGCTCGTCCAGTTGCAATTAAACAAGTTAGTAACCCGCAATCCCCAACGATTTCATATCGCCATCCGTTATCTGCAATCCCTTTGGGCTTGCAGATAACGTGGCTCGGATTGGTGCCATCCGTCTGCCCTTCGGGACAGACAGATAACATAGAGTTAATGTAATTCGCTTCGCGAACTACGCCAACCCGAGCCACGTTAGCTGCAAGTGTAAAAAACAGAAATATAACATTGAAAAAGAATTATAAATTTTGAAAAAACGGATTGAAAATATTGACTCATCTATTAAAGGTTATTGCAAAAAAAAATTAGTTTTTGCCAACGCGCTTTTGCCTTATCGGGCAATTTGGGAAGCCAACACACATTGCACACATTTGCAAATCGCACAAGCTATTACACAGACCGAAATTTACAAAAGAGTGCAATTTAACCTCCACACAAAAACCGTCTCTCTATGATAAATCTTGAATATATTAGTCAACTTGTTATTCGTTCAAAAACAGAACTGAAAAAGTATTATAATTTAGAAGATATTGGATTTGACGACTTTGAAATTATAAATTTCTACCTGATTAATAAAACTCTAAATCAAGACAAATATAATTTAGCAATTAATATTCCACAAAGAGATAACAAAAAGGAATTTTACATCCCTGTAATATTATCAGTTGCAGCAACTTTGTTTTTTCAAAACTATATTGACGATAAAACAAAATACAAAAGTGGTGATATTCTACAAAAAGACGGAAAAAGATACAGATATGACAAAAACAACTTAGACGGCACTCATACTTTATCTGGAAATGGATGTAAATTCCCGAGTATAAAAGACAAATCATTAAAAAAATATATTGTAACAACTGCAAACCTTACTGAAAGACAAGTTAAAACAAAATTCAATCATTATAAAAACCTTTTCAAACTTATATTTGAAGAAGATTATGTTCCCTCAAAATTCACTTATAAAACTGCAATTATTCTAGAAAAAAAAGATTTTTTAGAAACCCTTAATGATGAAAAGATAACAGATATTGAACTGAAAAAGGCAATTCCTTTTAAATGGGTAACTAAAAAAGGAATTGAAAAAGATGAGTCAGATTTTATTCCAATTGAACCAATGATTTATCTTTTACCGGATTATGAAACATTTAAAGAATTAGTTTTTGATGAAATAGAGAATTTAGATTCAGTAATTTTTATAGGTAAAAACAAGTACGAACCCTTTATTACTCAAATAAAGCGTGATTTACGTAAAGGCAATATACCTAAAGCAATATTTATTGGCAGTAATATTATTGAAAGTTTTGATAATCTAAAGACTTGGAGATGGACTCAAATAGAAACAAATTACTTCAACAACATTGAAGACAGTTCAATTGAATTGATAAATGTTAAACCTGAAAGTTTTTTAGATAATATTGAGAAATTTGAGAAGCGGATTTCGGAAATTGATGATGAATATTGTTTCAATATTAAAGTCCTTTTCAGACTTAAAAAGATACTCTATTCTACTGTTTTGCCTAGCAAATCGCTTCGCCTTGCAAGTCAGGCAATATACCTTAATCATATTTATAAAAAAGAGATTAAAAGTATCGTTTCTGAATCCTTTTTAGAAATTAATGAAGACCCAGAACCGTTTATAAATGAATTAATAGGATTAGCGAAAGAAATAATAAATAGCATTTCAAATGAAAAGTTCAATCGACTAATTCAGTTAAAAAAAACAGATATTTTAATTGTTCCAGAAAGATTCAAGGATACTTGGCAAGAAGACCTTAATAATAAAAAAATCGTCAATGCTTTTAGAAAGACCAAGCTGCTTAGTTTCAAAGAATTCAAACAACAGAACAGTAAATTCAAATCAAGAAAAAATATATCAATACTTACAATATTTGGATTCTCAGATATTCCAACTGATATTTTGCGAATTATTTCCCAAACATCCAATAATTTTTCATTAATTCTATATCCTGAAGAAAATCAACTTGTTGAGAAACTTATAAATAAATGTCAGAATGAATCAATTCAGGAATACAGGTCAAAAGAACGATATAGTTTGAGCAAAATAGAATACCCAATACTTGAAAAAAATGAAGATATCTCCGATATCATTTTAAGATTCTACGAACAAGAAAACTTTGAAAATAAATCATATAATTATGAGTATAGTGAAAATGTAGAATATGAAATCACTTCTATTAGTGGTGAAAAAAATATTTTGGAAGGTAGCAAAGCAATACTACTTTCAAAAGATAATTTAAAAAGAAAAGAGAAAGTTTCAAATCTTATTATAGGAGATAAAATTAGAATTTACGAAAATACTTCAAAAGAAAGATTATTTCAAATTGCAACAGAAAATGACAAAAAAGGAAAAATTATTGAAATTATTGAAACCTCCAAAATATGGAAACAATGTCTTAAAAATTATTTTGTAAAAAAGAAATCTGTAAATTTTGGTTTTGAGGAATTGTTAGCTGAACTTATTTCAAATGGGGCTAAAATCCAAATTATCACTCTAAAAAAATGGCTTAGTTTAGAAGATAAAGATTTATTCCCATCACAAATTTTGAATTTAATAGCAATTAAAAAAACCATCGATTGCAGTGTTCTCAACAATAAATTTGATGATATAAAACGTTGCAAAAAAGCGTACAGAAGTATAATGATAGCCTTGGGAAGAGACTTAAGCGATGAATTAATGGATTACATTATTTCCGATAAAAAAATTATTGGAAAAATATTAGAACAATTTAGTGAAGAACAAATTGCTAAATTTATTGATACCAGTGCGCCATTACTAACAATTGAAAAAATACAAATACTTGAAAATTGTGAACATGAGTAATATAAATGATAATTTAGCAAGACAAAAATTTCAGGACAGAATAACTAAAGGCATGTTAGGTCCAGGTTCTGACACTTGGGGAGTTGACGACAATGAAGAAATCATCTCAGATTACCCTCTAATCAGATATTTTACAGGAGTCTTATTTCCAGATAAAACAAATCCTGACACACAGTTAGACAACGATACTGCGGAAGTTGAAAATGAAAGTGAAGAAAATGAAGAACTAGAAAAATCCAATATTAAAAAAGAAGTTTTAGATATTTTAGAAGAAAATGGTATTTCAACAAAGAAAGAAAATGAAGAAGATTTAAAACTTAGCCAAAATAGTTTTTTCCCAACAAATATTGGTCTTACAATTTGTCTTGCAGATTCTGTTGAAAACTTAGATGTTGATTTTTCATTTGGACTTTATTATCAACCAAGCTTTAAAGAAAAAAAAATCAAAATTAATAAAGCTGGATATTACTCATTTTTTGAAGATAAAATTCCTTACCAATTACCATTTAAAGATAAACTAAAATTTGATGGTGAATTTATGTACCTTGAAAAGGACTTAGAAGGTCATTCTGGTGGACGGGATAAGACTCGTAGTGGCGATTACAAAGGATGGGATGCTTTTAAGAATACAAACAACCTAAAAAAACAGACTATTGAAGGAGGCTATTATTCCGTTTTTTATTATAAAGAGATACTTGATAAATTAATTAGCAGGGCTTGGAAAAGAAAGCATTTTTTGCAAAAACTTACGATTAAAGTAGAACCGACTTCTAAACCAATTCCACTTGAACTTTCAGATAAATTACATAAAGAACTGAAGGTTGGCTACAATGTAAAAACATACCTTCATCAAGGCAGAAAATATGTAAAAATACAACTCGTTAATACTTCAATTCCCCATCCTAAAAATAAGTTCTCTAATAAAAATGAAAAACTAAATTCAAAATGTTTATTTCAAGCAAAAATAAATATTCTATCAAATAATATTTTACCTTATAAAACACAGTATGAACGATTCCCTTTTGACAAGGAAGCCGAGAAATTAAATTTTATTTATCGAAATATTAAATCATTCGGAATTGGACATAATTGTGCCGTAGATTGGGAAGGTGAAAAACCGACCAAAATTATGACGAGCTTTTTACCGCATGCTGATATTAAAGATGTGAAAAATGATTTTGACGATGCTAATAACACAAAACTTAATGAAGCTTTAAATATTAAAAATCTATCAACCTTTGGTTTTTCCAAAAACAAGGTTATAGAAAGCTTGAAATATTTCATTTCACTTTATGAACAATGGATAATAAATCAAGAATTACAAACTAAAAATCTTAATTTTAACGATACAGAAATAAGTTCAGATATTATTTTAAAACAAACCGAGAACTTAATCAGGTTAAAAAAAAGCATTGTATTACTTGAAGATGATAATATCTTCAAAGCCTTTCAAATAACAAATACAGCAATGTATATCCAAATGATAACTTCCAACGACAAGGATTTTGGGAAAGACGAAAAAGAATTATCGGAAATCACCAATAAAGTTGACTACAATAATCTTGATTTTTTTAGGAAATACGATGCAGAGCAAAGAAAGATTGAGGGGAAAATAAAATTCATCCCTAAATACCGTCCATTTCAATTAGCATTTATACTTATTAGCATTGATGGTGTAACAATTAATCAAGATAAGTCGAGAAAAGAAATTGTTGATTTAATATGGTTTCCAACAGGTGGTGGAAAAACCGAAGCATATCTTGCTGTTACAGCTCTTACAATTATTTGGAGACGTTTAAATAATGAAATTGGATATGAAGGGACTACTGTAATTATGCGTTATACTTTACGGTTGTTAACAGCTCAGCAATTTGAAAGGGCATCACGTTTAATTTCTGCACTTGAATTTCTGAGGCAACAACCAGAATTTAGTATTGTTTTAAGAACAGAACCAATTACAATCGGTCTTTGGGTAGGAATGGCATCTACTCCAAATAAATTTGAAGCTGCAAAAAAGAAAATTGATGAGATTGAAAAAGAGTGTAACAGAAAAAATGGAACACCTAAAAATGCATTTGCAATAAGTAGTTGTCCTTGGTGTGGGACAAAACTTATTTCTAAAAATAATGACGGCATTTGGGAGTCAGGATTTGAATATTCTGTAAAAAAGAAAGATTTAAAAATATTTTGTACTAACAATAAGTGCGCATTTCATAAAAAGCTTCCCATACAAGTTGTTGATGAGCTTTTATACGAAAAGCCACCAACTCTTCTTTTTGGCACAGTCGACAAATTTGCAATGTTGGCTTGGCAAGAAAAAGCATTTATGTTTTTCAATACTCATGACGATAGTAAATTACCACCCGATTTAATTATTCAAGATGAACTTCACCTATTGAGTGGACCTTTAGGCTCTATAACTGGTATTTACGAAAGCGTAATAGAATTACTTTCCACAAAAAACGGACAGGCTCCCAAAATAATTGCGTCAACGGCGACAACTCGAAATACAGATTCGCAAATAAAAAAGTTGTATGGGAATAGAAGCGTAAATGTGTTCCCACCCTCAGGTATTACACAAGAAGATAGCTTTTTTGCTAGGGAAGATAATTATAAAAGCAAGAGAAGATATTTGGGTTTTATGCCAACTGGGAAAACTGCAATTGACACACAGTTACAAATACTTGCTCATTTATTGGTTGCTCGCTTAGAAGTGTATCTCGATAATAAAACAAAAGGTTCTGCCAATAATTATTGGAGTATTGTATCTTATTACAATACTTTGCGCGATGTTGGGCGAACAAACAATAAAGTAGGTGATGAAATAACAACTTATACTGGGTTCTTACAAAATAGACTTGCAAGTATTTTTCCTGGTTATATTGAAGATTATAAGTATAATTTTTTAGGGATTTACTCAAGAACAAAAGAACTTACAGGTAGAATTCAGAGTGAGAGAATTAAAGAAACCTTAAACGAAATAGAAAAAGAATTTTCAGAGAGAAGTTTTTCAACAGACGGAACAGGTCGAAGATATTTGAATGATGTTGTCGATATAATTCTTGCAACAAATATGATTTCGGTTGGAATTGATATAAGTCGGTTGAATCTCATGTTGTTGAATGGAATGCCAAAGAATATTGCAGAATACATTCAGGCATCAAGTCGTGTTGGTAGAAGCACAAAGGGACTTGTTATAACACTTTTTAATCCGAATAGGGCAAGAGAAAAATCTTATTTTGAAAATTTCAAAACCTTCCATCAAACTTTTTACAAAGCTGTAGAACCATTAAGTATTACGCCATTTACTGAGAATACAATTAATAAAATGCTAACAAGTATGCTTGTTGCGTTTATTCGTCAAAACTACCCTGGAGAGTTAAACCGAAATAACCAAGCTGGTTATTTCACGAAAGATAAAATTCAACCTTTATTAGATTTTATAAAAAACCGTTTCATAAATCAAAAAAATGATTATGAATTGTTTGAGAGAAAAATAAAAAAATTAGCAAATGAATGGGAGAAAAAGATAAGTCAAGTTAATTTACAAAAGTATGATGAGCTTTTATTGAAACCAGGTGAACATGATGGAGATAATGAAGATTGGATTTTAATGCAATCTATGCGAGAAGTTGACACAAATACCTACATACAAATTAAAGGGAATAAATAATTATGCCACATACAGAAATACAATCACGTAAGGTTATTAGTTCATACGGAGGAGTTGGTTCCATTATTGAAACTCCAAATGGAGCAATAATGATAGAAAATTTTGATAGATGGCCTTTCTTTAAAGCAATAATTGAAGGCAATCTTGAAAAATCAGATTATACAATTGAAGACAATCGTCTTTTAAACAGATTAAAAAATGAAAATGGATTTCCAAGATTATCTACTTTTTTAAGAGTTCCATCAAATGTTGCAAACCCAAACAATCAAAGTACACCTTTATACCCTTATCGGTTTATTAGTGCTAAATATTTTCCTGAATGGTTCTATTGTAATAATTGTAAGCATTTTCATAATATCTCTGAATGGTGGGAAGGATGGAAAAGAACTCTTTCAAAATACAAAGTGCCAAATGAAAAAATTAGAGATTTATTCTATAACTCGCCAAAATGTTTTTATTGCTATGACAGTGCAAAGACCAAACAAAAGGGAGATAAAAAACGCAGAAAATTTTATTATGAATTAGAGCAAGTTCGATTTATACTAACCTCTCCAAAAGGCGATATTTATGATATTCCTTGGGATAAATGGAATATAGCAGTAAAAGTAAGTAAGGATGATGAATCGAGGCTTACAATAAGAATGGATGATGACGAGCTATGCTGTAAAAATCAACAGCTAAAATATTACAAATCAACTAAGTTCTCAGACTTATCAGGTATAACAATATCTTGCTCAAATCCAGATTGCAAAAAAAAGAATACTCTTTCAGGGTTGTTCAAATTAAACCTGATTGTTAACGAAAATACCATATTGAACAGAAAAGTTGTAATAAGAAGTAGTAATAGTGTTTATTATCCAATTTTATTAAGCAGTATTTATCTTCCGGTACAATTAGAAATTAATAGCAATGATGCAGATAAAATCAATAAATGGTTAAAAAAAGGAAAGTCAACGGAATTTATTGTTGAAGTTTTTGAGGATGAATATTCTGAAAAATCAATTTTAAAATACATTAATAATAATGATGAAAATGTATTTGAACCAGAAGAAGAATATCGTCTGAAAGAATATAATTTCATTACTTATCCTGAACGTATTTCATATCCAGAAAAATACTCAGAAAACAGAAATCTAATTTTTAAGAGACAAGAAATATCTTCTCTCGAAAAATATGGAATCTCTAATCTTACTCAAATTAAGAGACTTAAATTAACAACCGTTCAAGTTGCTTTTACTCGTCAAGAACCACTAAGCCCGAACGAGTTTCTACAAGATATTGATAAAGATTCAAAAATTAAAGCAAAATACACTTCAAAATGGGCAAACCAAACCGAATATCTACCTGCTGTTGAAAGTTTTGGTGAAGGAATTTTTATCAGTCTTAATAATGATAAAATAGAAGCATGGTTAGATGAGTCTTTTAAGAATAAAAAGTTTTCTCAACGAATATTAACGATTAAAGATAATATTCAAAATCACGATTATATTGAGAAAGATAAATTCAAAAGTGATAGGCATTTGGGCAAATTCATTTTAATACATACATTGTCTCATATTCTGATTAAAGAGTTTGGATTTCTTGTAGGTTACCCTGCAACATCTTTAAATGAAAGACTTTTCATTGATGAAAAGCAAATGTCAGGAGTGTTAATTTATACAGTTGCTGGTGCAGAGGGAAGTTTCGGTGGTCTTGTTTCACAAGGGACAGAGGAAATCTTTGAAAGAATCATAAAGTCTGCTCTTTATAGAGCAACGGATTGTGCTTCTGACCCAATTTGTTTTCACACTATAGATGGTCAAGGAGTTGGTGGATTGAACATGGCTGCTTGTTATTCATGTTCGTTACTGCCTGAAACTTCATGCGAAGAATTTAATAGCTTTCTTGACAGAGGATTGTTGATAGATATTGATAATGGATTTTTTAAAAATAACATTGTTTAAGATAAGCCTGCGCTCACAGCCAAGCACATTTGCAATTCGCACATGCCAACCTGCAACCAAAAATTACAAAAGAGCTTGTCTGTTTGCCAACGTTTTTTTGCCGACACTAAAAACTAATTTTTTTTTCGGAAACAGCAGTTCTTTATTTTAGCAAATTTTGGATCGTAATAAATTGATAATGAACAAACACCAGCATCTAACATGTGTTATAAAAAATTGCCTATATAGTAATGAATTCAATGGTTGTAGCCCGCTTTAACTTTTCTGTAACTTAA
>Ga0265294_10004856_pt1 | contig 16583 bp, 12 predicted proteins | sample MunlanPumphouse3_FD_192504 | JGI IMG/M metagenome (GOLD analysis project Ga0265294, IMG submission 192504) | Groundwater microbial communities from a municipal landfill in Southern Ontario, Canada - Pumphouse #3 | ecosystem: Environmental > Aquatic > Deep subsurface > Groundwater | place...
AAATCCTCAAAACGCCCGGGACTCAATTCTCTGAGCCACTTCTTCATACCGTCAGACTCAAATTGAAAGACTCCTATCGTATCACCACGGCAAAAAAGATCAAACGTGGCAGGATCGTCTAATGGAATATGGTCTAAATCAAGGTCTGTACCGGTTTTTTGCTTAATAATGGACAGGCACTCTTTTATTATGGACAATGTCCTCAATCCCAGGAAATCCATTTTCAACATTCCGACATCTTCAATATGAGAACCTTCGTATTGCGATACCCATACAGTCTCTCCCGTGTCCTTGTCCGTCCCTGTAGAAATAGGAATAAAGTTGGTCAGATCATCTCGGCCGATAATCAATGCACAGGCGTGTATTCCGGTCTGTCTGATACTTCCTTCAAGCTGAGTGGCATATTTTATTGTATCCTTAATCTTATCATCGCCCATACTCAAAGCCTCTTTAAACTCAGGAACCTTTTCCGTACACAACTTCAGGGAAGCATTTACCGTTTTCTTTATTTTTTTACCCTTATTATCCGGATCGTCAACCTCAATATCAAATGTGTCCGGGATCAGTTTGGTAAATCTATTGGCCTCCGAAAGTGGCACCTCTTCTATTCTCGCGACATCCTTAATCGCACTTTTTGCCGCCATCGTCCCAAAAGTAACCACATGGGAAATATGGTCCTTGCCATACTTTTCTTCCACATATTTAAAAGCATCAGTTCTATGCTCATCATCGAAATCAATATCAATATCAGGCATAGAGATCCTGTCCGGATTGAGAAATCGCTCAAACAGCAAATCGTATTTTATTGGGTCGATATTGGTGATTTTCAAACAGTAGGCAACCACCGAACCGGCAGCAGAACCACGTCCCGGTCCTACCGACACACCTTTCTTTCGAACTGCTTCTATGAAATCCTTAACGATTAAGAAATAGTCGGGAAAACCCATTTTCTTAATTACCGATAATTCATAATCAAGCCTCTCTATTATATTTTGAGGAATAGTGTCGCCGTACCTTTCGCGGGCTCCCTCCATTGAAAGATGCTTAAGGTACACATCGGAATCTTCATACTCAGGGGGAATAGGAAAATACGGTAAAATAGGCTTTGAATTTATATCATATCTCTCAACTTTCTCGGCTATCTCCATTGTATTGGTTATAACCTCCGGATGGTCGGAAAACAGAGCAGCCATCTCATTCTGGCTCTTTAAATACTCCTGCTGAGTATATCTCAATCTATCCGGACTTGAATAAGGAACATTTGTAGTAAGACAAATAAGCCTGTCATGCGCAGGGCCATCTTCTTTATTTACAAAATGGACATCATTTGTCGCAATTACTTTGATATTGTGTTTGGAAGCAAGATCAAATATGACCTCATTTACTATCTGTTGGTGCTGATAAACCTCCTGACTTGCACCGGGAACCTCGGAATGATGTCTCTGAACCTCCAAGTAATAATCATCTCCAAACAACTCCTTGTACCAAAGGATTGTCTCCTCAGCCCGTTCAATATTTCCTGCAAAAATATCCCTTGGAACTTCTCCTGCCAGGCATGCTGACGAGCAAATCAGATCCTCATGATATTTCTCAAGCAATTCTCTGTCAATACGCGGCTTATAATAAAATCCTTCAATGTATGCATACGAGCATAGCTTGATCAAGTTATGATAACCCTTCAGGTTCTTAGCAAGCAAAATAAGGTGGTAGGAACTCTGATCCTCCTTACCTCTTTTGATCTTCCTGCCCTCTTTTGCTACATACACCTCACAACCGACAATAGGCTTGACATTAGCATTTTTGTCTTTCGCGGCAACTTTCAGAAATTCCTTGACCCCGTACATATTTCCGTGATCGGTAATAGCAAGAGCCGCCTGCCCATCCTCTACAGCTTTCTCAAAAAGATTGGAGATAGCAGCAGCCCCATCCAAGATGGAGTATTGAGTGTGAACATGAAGGTGAACAAAAGACATTAGGCAGTTATATTAATGGTTTACCTGTCATAAGATCCGGTTGTCGGATGCCCATAAGTTTCAGCATTGTTGGAGCTATATCTGCCAATTTACCATCTTTAACCGTCTTAATATCATCATCCACTACGATAAATTGAACCACATTCAACGAATGGGCAGTATTTGGTGTACCATCCTCATTTATAGCATGATCTGCATTACCATGATCTGCTGTTATGAGAACTGTATATTTGTTTTCTCTTGCAACCGGAACAACTTCTCCAACACAATTGTCAATTGTACGGACAGCTTTACAGATAGCATCATATACTCCTGTGTGTCCCACCATATCGCCATTGGCAAAATTCAAAATAATCATGTCATGCTTTCCACTCTTCAAGTCTTCAATAAGAGCATCTTTTACCTGTAAAGCACTCATTTCAGGCTGCAAGTCATAAGTAGCTACTTTGGGAGAGTGAATCAAAATCCTGTCCTCATTGGCAAATTCTGCCTCTCTCCCTCCTGAAAAGAAAAATGTAACATGAGCATATTTTTCGGTCTCAGCTATTCTGAGCTGTTTCTTCCCGGCTGCGGCCACAACCTCTCCAATTGTCTGAGGTACATTTTCTTTGTCAAATAAAATATGCAATCCGGTAAACTTGTCGTCATACGGTGTAATACAGCAATAGTATAGTGGAATTGTATGCATTCCTGCTTCCGGCATATCAGTCTGTGTCAAGACGGCAGTAATCTCACGGGCACGGTCATTTCTAAAATTGTAGAAAATAACAGCATCCCCCTCCTGAATTGTTGTGACAGGCTTTCCTTTCTCATCTACGATGCAAATCGGCTTTATAAACTCATCCGTAATATTGTCATCATAAGAAGCTTGAATGCCCTCAACTGCTGAGGTAAATTTAGCTCCGGTGCCACTGACAAGCAGATCATATCCAATCTTTATTCTATCCCACCTCTTATCTCTGTCCATTGAATAATATCTTCCTATCACAGTAGCCACTTTGCCCGTACTTTGTCTCATTTGATCTTCCAACTCGGCAACAAATCCTTTTCCGCTCTTAGGGTCAGTATCTCTACCATCCATAAAGCAGTGTACAAAGACCTTATCGAGGCCTGCATTCTTCGCCTCATTAAGAAATTCGTAAAGATGATCAAGAGAACTGTGTACGCCGCCATGAGAACATAACCCAAGAAAATGAAGCTGTTTTCCGGACTTTTTAACATACTCATACACCTTCTTTATCTCCACATTCTGCATCAGCTTATGCTCTTTACAGGCTGCATTAATTTTCATAAGATCCTGATACACAACTCTGCCTGCCCCTATATTTAGGTGTCCTACTTCAGAATTGCCCATTTGACCTGCAGGAAGACCCACATCTTCTCCACATGCTTTAAGGTGCGAAAAAGGATATTTTGCTCTAAGAGCATCGATATTAGGAGTCCCCGTTGTGTAAATTGCGTTGGATCTGTCATGCTTACCCTCTCCCCAACCGTCAAGAATCATTAATAATACTTTCTTTCCCATATTTTTATTAAATTTGTTCGTTATTTACCAAAAGCAAAGATATTTATTTATGAAGACAAAGAAAAAGAAAGATATTAACAAACACTCAAGTAAATTGAAAACCAACGCCAGAGAAGCCCAGGAGCCATTTAAAGGAGACAGAAGAAGCAAATCCCGCGAAGAGGTTGAGGGTGTTTTAAGCCTCGCTCGTGACGGGTTTGGTTTTGTTACGAGACCTGATATTGAAGATGATATTTTTATTCCTTTCCGCAAATTGCGCGGAGCCCTGAACGGGGACAAGGTAAAAGTATCTATCCCTAAAAGAAGCACCAAAGGACCTCACCGCATTGAGGGAGAGGTTATCTACATAATCGAGCGCTCTAAGAAGCCACATATCGGAATTCTCCATATTGTGGGCAATCAGGTTTGGGCCATCGTTGAGAGCAAAAATATGCCTTACGACATTCGCATCCCCGTTGAAAGCCTCGAAGATCTTCCTACTATCGGCGGCATCAAGGCCGAAAAGGGAATGAAAGTGGCGGTTTTGGTTACCGGTTGGCCACGCAAATCTACAGAGCCTATCGGAAAAATCGTAGATGTTCTCGGTAAACCGGGAGAAAACACCACTGAGATGCACGCTATTTTAGCTGAATATAATCTTCCGTATAGGTTTGAACCTGAAGTGGAGGCAGCCGCCAACAAGATCTCCGAAAAGATCGAACAGTCGGAAATCAACCGCAGACGCGACTTTAGAGATGTTACCACATTCACCATCGACCCTGCAGACGCAAAGGATTTCGATGATGCTCTTTCTTTCAAAAAACTTGATAATGGACACGTAGAGGTAGGAATCCACATAGCTGACGTCACATTTTATGTAACACCGGGTAGCGTCGTCGATAAAGAAGGCTTCAACCGGGCAACATCAGTATATCTTGTTGACCGCACTATTCCAATGTTGCCCGAAAACCTTTCCAACAAACTTTGCTCATTGAGGCCGAAGGAAGATAAACTTTGCTACTCCGCAGTTTTTGAAATGGACAACAACGCCAATGTGCTGAAGTCCTGGTTCGGAAGAACTGTCATAAATTCTGACTATCGCTTTGATTACGAGACCGCACAGGAGATCATTGAGACACAAAAAGGACCTCTTTGTAACGAGATCCTCTTTCTCCATGAGCTCGCTACGATATTACGCAGGAAAAGATTTGAACATGGCGCCATCAACTTCGAAAGACCTGAAATGAAAGTCGAAATCGACCCTGACGGAAAGCCGATAGATGTACACCAGAAGGAGTCAAAAGAGAGTAACTGGCTTATTGAAGAGTTTATGCTTTTAGCTAACCGCAATGTGGCTGAATTTGTAGCACGTAAATGCGGGATGAAGAACCCGACATTTGTATATAGAATACATGAGAACCCTAATCCCGACAAGATTGCCGGGCTTCGCTCTTTCGCAAAGAATTTTGGCTACACTCTGGGGGAAACTGATGATCCGAAGAGTATTTCCAAGTCATTGAACGAGCTTATGTCTCAATCCAAAGGCAAGCCGGAAGAGAATGCTCTCGAAATACTTGCTCTGCGATCAATGGCTCGAGCACGTTACTCTACCGACAATGTCGGACACTATGGCCTTGCCTTTGAATATTATACACACTTCACCTCTCCCATAAGACGCTATCCTGATATGATGGTACATCGTCTTCTTACCCTCTACATGGATAAAGCTCCTTCACAAGATAAACAGTATTATGAAGAGTGTTGTATGTATTCATCTGAAAGGGAGCAACTTGCTACCGAGGCGGAACGCGCCAGCATCAAATACAAGGTAGTTGAATTTATGCAGGACAAGGTAGGAATGGAATTCGAGGGATATATCTCAGGTCTTACAGAGTGGGGCATTTATGTAGAGATTGAACCGACTAAGATTGAAGGCATGGTATTCATCAAAGAGGTTAAGGAAGATTACCTCGTATTTGACGAAGAGACATATCGCACCACTGCCAAAGCAAGCGGCCGTATCTTCAACCTTGGCGACAAGGTAAAAGTTAAGGTATTAAGGGCTAATTTAGAGCAGAAGCTTTTAGACTATCAACTAATATGGGACTACGATCCGAACAGTCCGAATAACGCACTGCCCGATCCTGATAAAGAAGCATAAACAGCCCCTCTGTTGTAAAGGAACTCCTTCTCTTTAGCCAGAACAGGGTATTTTTTGAAGATACTCTCTTCAAAGTCATTGAACAACACTTCACGCCACTGCTCAACAGGGTATTTGAGCGCCTCTTCCAGGGGCACTTCTGCCTTATGAGGAGTAACACCCAAATATGCCTCTTTCGTGGAAATAAAAATCTCCGGATGAACTATCTCTATCTTATATCCATCCAGAATATCACGATATGGAGTCAGGATCTCTCCACGCCCTCGGGCAATCATCGGCTTGTTGTAGATAAAAAGTGGACAGTCGCTGCCAAGTACTGCCGCATAGCCGGCCAAGTCATCGTCACTTATATCAAGAGAAAACAGTCTGTTTAACGCCATCAGAGTAAAGGCCGCATCAGCAGAACCTCCACCCAATCCTGCACCGATCGGTATTTTTTTGTAAAGATGTATTCCTGCCGGAGGCAAGTCGTAATGCCTTGCAAGAAGGCGATATGCCTTCATACACAGATTATCCATTAGATTTCCATCTACCTTCAATCCATAGATATACATGGCTGTCTCAGGCTGCGCAACAACTTCGAGCATTTCAGTCATCTGATAACAAGGATAATAGAGCGTTTCTATGTTATGAAACCCATCTACACGACGCTCAATAATATTAAGCCCGAGGTTGATTTTGGCATTAGGAAAGAAGATCATTTTAAGTTAAAGTTTTTCAAACGGATACGCAAGTTACTATTAATTTCCGTATTTAATCCTTTTTTGATAAATTTGTAAAAATCTAATTATATGAGGACAGAACTGCAATCTTTAGGCAAAACAAACGCTATCACTAAACTTTTTGATGGAAGTGATTACAAAAATGAATATACAACGACACTTACAGAAAAGGGAGAGTGCTGTATGGCACATAAAATATTGCTTGAAGGAGTTGATTTTGATTTGACATATACCCCATTACGTCATCTCGGATATAAAGTTGTATTATGCGTGATCGGAGAGTTATATGCCAAGTTTTATAACCCTACTTCCCTCTCTGTGAATATGGGTATTTCAAGTAAGTTTTGCTATGAAAACATTGAGGAGATCTGGCAGGGAGTTCTATCTGCTGCAAAAGAACACTCAATTAAGCACCTCTCTCTCGATCTCAACCCCTCTGTGAACGGTCTTTGCCTGAGTCTCGCTGCCTGCGGTGTACAGAAGCGCGGAGTTCTCGAGATGCTGCCGGCTTCTAAAAATATGGACCTTATCTGTCTTACCGACAATGTAGGCGCAGCATACATGGGATTTCATGTCCTGGAGAGAGAAAAAGTTTCATTCAATAAAGATTCGTCCAAGCAGCCGGATCTGAGCAAATATAAATACATACTCGCCTCTTATCTCAGCCCTGAAATTCATTCAGACATACTGAATCGTTTTACAGATGCAGAAATTTATCCTTCAAAAGGATACTTTATTACCAAAGGTCTCGCCACCTCCGTCATTCAACTTACACGTGATACGCAAATGGGAGCAAAAATATATATAGAGAAGATTCCCTTATCTTCACACACCTTTGAGATGGCCGAAGAGATTAACATGGACGCTATTACGGCGGCTCTCAACGGTGGAGACGATTACAGATTCATTTTCACTGTTCCAATTGAAAAACACGATGCCTTCCGGAAGGAATTCCATGATTATGATATAATAGGACATCTCGCAAAACCCGAAGTGGGACACGTCCTTATTACTCCCGAAGGAGCTGAAATAGAAATTAAAGCACAAGGATACTAATCATGAAACACTTAAATGCCAGTTTATCTGCTACTCTTTTGCTGCTTGCGATAAGCGCATCAGCTCAGAGTTATCTGCCTACACAAGAGGTTATTCAATCTCAAAAAGAATTTCAGGATGACAAGTTCGGCATCTTCATCCATTGGGGTATCTACTCTCTGCTCGGACAGGGAGAATGGGTGATGACCAACCAGAACATAAACTATCAAGAGTACGCAAAACTCGCTTCTGCATTCTATCCAAGCCATTTTGATGCAGAGAAGTGGGTCTCAGCCATTAAAGCAGCCGGAGCAAAGTACATCTGCATAACTTCCCGACACCATGACGGCTTTTCCATGTTCGGAACAAAGCAAAGTCCATACAATATTGTGGATGCAACTCCTTTCGGAAGAGATGTTTTGAAGGAACTGTCGGAGGAATGTGCAAAACAGGGCATAAGACTGCACTTCTACTATTCCACATTAGATTGGTATAGAGAAGATTACAGCCTTGGAAGAACAGGCACGGGGACTGGCAGAACTATGAACGGAGAGTGGAACAGCTATCTTAATTTCATGAAAGGTCAATTGACTGAACTTCTGACAAATTACGGCAAAATCGGCTGTATCTGGCTGGATGGACATTGGGACCAGAGCGATCATCCCGACTTTGACTGGGGTTATGACACACTCTATCCTCTCATCCACAGCTTGCAGGCTAACTGTCTGGTTGGCAACAATCACCACCTTACCCCTATTCCGGGAGAGGATATTCAAATATTCGAACGGGATGTCCCCGGTGAAAATTCGGCAGGCTGGCATGAAGGTGGAATTAGTTCCCTTCCGCTGGAAACCTGTCAAACCATGAATAACTCTTGGGGATACCGCATTACGGATCAAAACTATATGAGCATATCGGCTATTGTCAAATATCTCGTCAGCACAGCCGGACGTAATGCCAATCTGCTCCTGAATATCGGCCCTCAACCAAATGGAGAATTGCCGGAAGCTGCACTTGAACGTCTAAAAGGTATTGGAGAATGGCTCTCAAAATATGGGGAGACAATTTACGGAACTCGAAGTACCCTGATTCCTCCTCAAAAGTGGGGTGTAGTGACGGAAAAAGAGGATAGGATATGGCTCCACATTTTCCCTGATGACCTTGGAGATGATACTTTGACGGAAATATTTCTTCCGTTGGACAACATTAAGCTGATTTCGGCCAAAACATTCGACCAGGCCAAACCACTGAAGTTTAAAAAAGAAAAAACAGGAATACGCATTACCCTCGATCAAATTGACAGTTCCTGTGTTGATTATATTATTGAACTGAAACGCAAATAATTAACAGCAATTTTTGCTGCAGTTTTTACACTGTGAAAACTCGCCTCTGAGACGTTTTTCGACTAAGGACTGCATTCTTTCACGAAGTTCTTCATTTGAAATTTTCTCGAGAACCTCGTATGCAAAAGCCATCTGTTGGAGCAATCGTGCTTCAGCTGAAGGAATTCCCCTCGTACGCATATAAAACAATTCCATCTCATTAAGTCGGCCAACAGTCGCACCGTGACTGCACTTTACATCATCCGCATAGATTTCAAGCTGCGGCTTTGAATAAGCTTTTGCCTTATCAGATATCAGTAAATTGTGATTTGCCTGAAAAGCCTCCGTTTTTTGAGCCCCGGGAGCAACATTTATTCTACCGAAAAACCTTGTAATCCCATTATCGTCGAGAATTCCTTTGAAAAGCTGGTTGCTCTTACAATTTGGCACAAAATGATTCAGATCAATAGTGTTGTTCATCAACTGAGTCGAATCAGTCAGATAAAGTCCGCCAAGGTTACATTCGGAATATTCCCCATTCATATCAACGGTTACGGTATTATTTATCTCTCCTCCGTGGAGAGAAAGGAAAACCAGCGTCAGACAGGCATGATCTGCCATTTTTATGGAAAACTTGGCATTATGAATTGCCTTGTTGTGTTCATTCTGCATCACAACAAATTCAGCGCGGGCGCCCGATTCGAGTATAATATTTACATTCTCTCTTGTAACGAAGTCATCTAAAGAGAATGTATGAGAGCACATCACCACTTTACCTCTTGAATTCTTTCCGAAGTGGAAAGCTTCACTATATTCTAAATCCCCCAAGTGCTGCTCATTACGTACACTTATCAATTGCAGTGTTTCCGACAGATTTTCTCCATCTTTCAGATCCAAAACAAACGGAGAAATGCCACCCTGAACTTTACCGTTGACTATAAACAACTGACAGGCATCCTTTAAAGGCACCTTACACTTAAATCCGGTAGCAAGCGCAGGAGAATATATGTAGTTTTGCTTCATATCATTACTCGTTTATCAACCAGTCGTAGCCCTTTTTCTCAATCTCTAAAGCCAGCTCTTTTCCGGCTGTCTTGATGATCTTCCCCTTGTAAAGGATATGTATCACATCCGGTACAATATAGTCAAGCAGCCTCTGATAGTGAGTAATCACGATAGTAGCGTTATCAGGTCTTCTCATCTTATTTACACCTGTTGCAACAATTCTCAAAGCATCAACATCAAGTCCCGAATCCGTCTCATCCAGTATGGCTAACTTCGGCTCAAGCATTGCCATTTGGAATATTTCATTTCTTTTCTTTTCTCCTCCGGAAAACCCCACATTCACCCCACGAGAAGAGAAACTGCTATCCATCTCTACATAGGCCATTCTTTCCCTCATCAGTTTCAAAAACTCGGCTGCGGAGAGGGCAGGAAGCCCTTTTTGCTTCCGATGCTCATTGACAGCCGCTTTAATGAAATTAACATTTGAAACTCCGGGAATCTCTATAGGATATTGGAATCCTAAAAAAATACCGGCCCAGGATCTCTCCTCGGGAGTTAATTCAAGTAAATTTTTGCCTTCATATATCACCTCTCCGGAAGTTACCGTATAACTTTCCCTGCCGGCAAGCACAGCTGAAAGAGTACTTTTACCGGAACCGTTGGGGCCCATAATTGCATGTACTTCGCCTTCGTTGACGGATAAATTGATCCCCCTTAATATTTCTTTGTCCCCTATAGAGGCGTGCAAATCCTTAATTGTTAACATACTATTGTTCCTTCATTTGTTGTTTCCAAGACTTATATCCTAATACTGCCAATACAAGATAGCAGGCACTCACTATAGGCATAAAGACAAGTCCTGCAAGAATATATAGAATAATATTTGTGATATTTACAGCCAGCCATGCAGCCCAGCACTCGATTTTTTTCTGCGCAGAAAGATACTGTGCAGTCAAAATCATCATAGTTACAAAAGAGTCGAGTATAGGGATTTTGGCAGGCGGAAACACATCCGGCCAAATTTGACCGATCTGCTGTACTATCCATCCCCAAACTAAAGCCAGAAGCACGACCAGTATAACGTTCAAAGCCCTGAAGGGAGCTGACATTTTTGTCACTATCAACTCCTTGTCTTTATTTCTTTCTTTTTCATTCGGATGAGTCCACCTATAATGTCCTATCACATTGATAACCATTGATATCGGCTGCAATATCATGCTTGAATAAAGATGCTTTTGCATAAATAGCGCAAAAAGCAGTATGCAGTAAACATACCCAAACCAGAAATTAAGTGTCTTACCCCTGCCGGCAAGAAAGACACAAGTCAGTCCGGAAAGGACTGAAAGCAACTCTAAAAGGCTTACGCCAACACCACCCAAACTGAATAAAATAAAATTCGTACTAAACATTCTCTTTCAACTTTTTTAACCCACGCTTCCTTCAAGTGAAACTTGCAGCAATTTTTGGGCCTCAACTGCAAATTCCATGGGAAGTTGATTTAATACTTCTTTTGCATAGCCATTAATAATCAGGCCGACAGCATCTTCAGCCGTAATACCTCTCTGTCGGCAATAAAACAGCTGATCTTCACTAATCTTTGAAGTTGTGGCTTCGTGCTCGATTATGGCCGAATGATTATCACTCTCAATTACCGGAAATGTATGGGCACCACACTTATCTCCAAGCAATAAAGAGTCACACTGAGAAAAATTACGGGCTCCTTCAGCATTAGGGGCCACCTTCACCAAGCCTCTATAGCTATTTTGGCTCATTCCGGCGGAAATGCCTTTACTAACAATTCTACTGCTTGTATTGCGGCCAAGGTGGATCATCTTCGTTCCGGTATCAGCCTGCTGATAGTTGTTCGTAACAGCTACCGAATAAAATTCTGAAATGGAATTATCTCCTTTTAAAATTGTGCTCGGATATTTCCATGTAATTGCCGAACCGGTCTCAACCTGAGTCCAGAAAAGTTTGCTGTTGGTCCCCTTACAAATACCTCTCTTTGTTACAAAATTATAAATACCGCCTCTGCCTTGAGCATCTCCGGGATACCAATTCTGTACAGTAGAATATTTAACCTCCGCATCTTGCTCCACAATAATCTCCACGACAGCAGCATGTAGTTGAGTTTCATCTCTTTGAGGGGCTGTACAACCTTCAAGATAGCTAAGGTAAGAGCCTTCATCCGCCACCAGCAAAGTCCTTTCAAACTGTCCGGTACCTTTTGCATTGATTCTGAAGTAGCTTGAGAGCTCCATCGGACATCTTACGCCTTTTGGAATGTAACAAAATGAACCATCGCTAAACACAGCCGAGTTAAGCGCAGAATAAAAATTATCCCCCGCAGGAACAATTGTTGCAAGATATTTTCTTACCAACTCAGGATAGTCCCTTACGGCTTCGGAAAAAGAGCAGAATATAATGCCTTTCTCTGCCAAAGATTCTCTAAATGTGGTTTTTACCGACACGGAATCAAACACTGCATCTACAGCCACACCCCCAAGTACATTTCTCTCATGAAGAGGAATCCCCAATTTGTCAAAAGTGGCTTCGAGTTCCGGATCTATTTCTCGCTTATCAGATTTCTGCTTTGGAGCAGCGTAATAAATAATATTTTGATAATCAATCTCAGGTATCTTAAGGTGTGCCCACGTCGGCATCTTCATTGTCTGCCACTTTCTGAAAGCCTTAAGACGAAACTCAAGCAACCATTCCGGTTCTTGCTTTTTTGCGGAAATAAGTTTGATAATATCCTCACTCAACCCTTTCGGAATAAAGTCTTGATCAAGCTTAGTCTCAAACCCGTGCTGATACTCATTTTGAGTAAAATCCTCTATTATATTATCCTTTTTTTTCATCGGACTGCAAAATTAATCTTTTTCTAAAATTCTATGCAACGTTTTCAAATCAACCTGCATCTATGTTATAGGTTTAGGTTTTAGTACATATAGAGAGGCTGGTTTCTTGCAGAGGAACGGCCTCTTTTTCATTTTGTATAATTTAATACCTTCGTAATTATTGCTGTACAGTACCCTATCATTCCAACCCCCAATATAATAATCAATATATCTGACAATTGCATTTTTACGGGATAGTCAGTGATGATAAAATTACCGGGCATTTTTACTATTCCCAATTTTTGCTGCAATACACATGCCACAATACCTGTCAAGATTCCCGCAACAATCCCACACAGAGAGATGAGCCACCCCTCCGTTACAAAAACCTTCTTAATCAGAGAATCTTCAGCCCCAAGAGATCGAAGCGTCCCAATATCATCTTTCTTCTCAATAATAAGCATTGAAAGTGAACTGAATATATTGCAAGAGATAATAACCATAACAAACAGCAATATTGCGTAGATCGCTATTTTTTCATAAGAAAGCAGTTTATATACCTGTTCATTTTGCTCCTGTTTATTTTTTACAACATATTTGTCACCGAGCATTTTGGCGATTTTTCGCTGAAAGTTCTTCGTTGCCAAGCCTTTTCTCGACAAAGCATTCGGCTGAAGATATATTTCCACAGAAGAGACCTGTCCATCGTACTCCAGTAGATCCTCAAGTGCTTCAATCGGCATGAATATATATTTTTTATCAAAATTCTGTTCCAGAGAAATCACTCCGGACGGATAAAGTCTTTCCTTGTGTAGAGACTCCATCGGGTTAAGCAGGGATATTTCAGTGCTCCTTGACGGAAAATAGACCTCAAGTGGCGTCAGAAATGTAGCTCGCAGTCCCAACTCCAATGCTAAGGTACGACCTATTACGACTTGATTCATGGTTCCATACTTCAAGTCAAACTCACCTTCAATCAAATAATCTTTTAACTTGGATGCCTCCTCGTATGTGCTCTCCACACCCTTTGCCGTGGCAACTGTAGAGCGTTCTCCATACATCAGAAACACATTTTCCTCCAAAACTTCACAAAATGAGAGTACATCTTTGTCTTTCCTGACGGAATCAAAAACGTCCCCTTCGGGAGAAAAAACCTTACCCTCAGCAGGGGTTATCAGCAAATCCGGCGTATAGGAATTATAAAGAGACCTGACGATAGAGTCAAAGCCATTATAGACCGAAAGTATTATTACCAAAGCGGCACAGCCGATTGCAATGCCCGCAGCAGATATAATAGAAATAATATTTATTACATTGTGCGACTTCTTTGCGAACAGGTATCTTTTCGCTATGAAGTTGGATAGATTCATTTCTTAAGCAACTCATCTATATGCTCTACATAGTCGAGCGAATCATCAACAAAAAAAGCAAGTTCGGGAACTATTCTCAACTGCTTTGCAACCAAATGCCCAAGCTCTCCCCGCAGCTGTTTGTTGGCATTTTCGATTATTTCCATTACTCCTTTCACTTTTTCTGAAGGGAATATGCTTACATAGACTTTGGCCAACGACAAATCGGGGCTCATCCTGACACCGCTAACGGTAACCATCGCTCCATCAAAAGTGGCCATGCCCTTTGACCGGATGATTTCAGCCAGATCTCGCTGAATCTGCTTTGCAACTTTGAGTTGCCTCGTACTTTCGTTTTCCATATTATTCAACCTTGAGAATGTAATAATTCTTCTTCCCTTTCTGAACCAGAATATATTTGCCGTCAAGCAAATAATCTGAACTCAATTGTCCTGCAACATCCGTAAACTTATCTTTATTGATGCTTAATCCTCCTCCCTGAATCAACTTGCGGCACTCCCCTTTTGACGGGAAAACAGAAGTTTTGACAGCAAGCATCTCAAGAATGTCGCAAGGCAGATCCGTCCTACTTAAATTGAATTGAGGAACTCCGTCAAATACTGAAAGGAAGGTCGCTTCATCAAGCTTTTTCAAAACATCTGAAGTAGAGTTACCAAACAGAATGCCTGACGCATCGACAGCCTTTTTATATTCCTCTTCACCATGAACCATAACGGTAATCTCTTTTGCAAGCAGTTTTTGCAGTACGCGTAAGTGTGGAGCCTGTTCATGCTCCTCAATCACCGCATCAATCTCTTCTTTTGAAAGCATCGTAAATATCTTGATATACTTACGGGCATCTTCGTCGCTGACATTCAGCCAAAATTGGTAGAAAGTATATGGAGATGTATATCGGGCATCCAACCAGACATTGCCTTTTTCTGTCTTACCGAATTTGCCGCCATCCGCCTTCGTGATCAAAGGACATGTAAGGGCAAACGCCTCTCCGCCTAATTTTCTACGAATCAACTCAGTACCTGTGGTAATATTGCCCCATTGGTCACTTCCTCCCATCTGCAATTTACATCCCATATGCTCATATAGCCACAAGAAATCATATCCCTGAACCAACTGGTATGAAAATTCAGTAAACGACATGCCTTCGCGTTCCTCTCCGGATAGCCTCTTTTTTACTGAATCCTTGCTCATCATATAATTGACGGTAAGATGCTTTCCTATATCGCGAATAAAGTCAAGGAAAGAATAATCTTTCATCCAGTCATAGTTATTTACAAGTAATGCAGCATTGGGTTTGCCACTGTCAAAATCCAAAAAGCGTGAGAGCTGCTTTTTGATACACTCCTGATTATGACGCAACGTCTCTTCATCCAGTAAATTACGTTCTGCAGACTTCATAGAAGGGTCTCCAATCATCCCTGTTGCTCCACCAAGTAATGAAACCGGTCTATGCCCGCAATTCTGAAAATGCTTTAGCATCATTATGCTGACAAGATGTCCAATATGAAGAGAATCCGCAGTCGGATCAATCCCGACATAAGCGGTCACAGGCTCTTTCATTAATTGCTCTTCAGTTCCCGGCATAACATCATGAATCATGCCTCTCCATTCTAATTCTTTTACAAAATTCTTCATTTACTGATTTATTGAAATAATCCGCAAAATTAGGAATATTTCAATAATAACTGTTTTTTATTTACTTTTGCCTTTTGACCTTTATCAATGATATATCAGGATTTAACTCCTACTCTATTATTAACACAATGAAACATATAGCTAAATATTTGACGTTTATTGCTTTTGCTTTACTGGTAAGTGGTTGTATCAAGTTTGATCCACCTGTTGACGAAAATGGAAATGAGATACCTGCCGTATTGATCAGTGCCCGCAAATTTGATACAAAGATTGATGTTGGCATTTATAATGTAGAGGGCCGCAAGGTTGAATCTTCTACGGTCAATTTTAAAATCGTCGGTGACGCGCAGAGCAATCTTGTCAATATTGCCGGACAAAAAAACACAACCGGTGAGTACTCGACAATTACCGGGAAATATAATTTATACCTTGATCCCGCCGTTGACCCCGCGGTCACACCACAAAGTATGACTTTCACCACCGGCACCGTTTCATCTTCAGACAACTATATTCTGCTTCCCTACAAGTTTTACACCTCCTCTAAAGGTGTTAATCAGGTAACTCTGTACGCCGTTGATCTCTCGGATTACAACTCGTCCGTAAGTCCTAATGTTGCTCCGTCTTTACCCTTCAATGTCTTGAATACTTCTGACAATATCATCACTCCTTTTATCGATTTGAAGTGTATTCAGACAGGCGATGGCTATCTCTATACCGCCGGCTATACGGGTTATTCGGGAGATGTTCACTGCTCGTCTATGCATAACAACGAATATGGAGAATACGGCATTGTCAAAGTACTTGCAGACGGGACGCTTTCTTCTCCGGCTAAAAAAGTTTCTGTTACAAGGTCAGAAGTTTTCTTTTCCGTTGTTAAGTATGCCGAGTCAACTCAGGTGAACCATATCATGCTAAGTTTTACAGGATCAGAATACTATTTTTTCGGTGGTGAATATTCTGTTGTGACTGATGACGGTGTGATTATATCCAATGGGGAACTCAGCGGAGCTGTACATTAC
>Ga0265294_10004857_pt1 | contig 16582 bp, 16 predicted proteins | sample MunlanPumphouse3_FD_192504 | JGI IMG/M metagenome (GOLD analysis project Ga0265294, IMG submission 192504) | Groundwater microbial communities from a municipal landfill in Southern Ontario, Canada - Pumphouse #3 | ecosystem: Environmental > Aquatic > Deep subsurface > Groundwater | place...
GAAAAAGACCTTGAACATGGAAGCAATTCCTGAAACAGAATAATTAAGGCCCTTGTCCGCAATAATTTCCGAAAGGGCTTTTCGGAGAGTATCCCCTTTTGCGTTTAGTTTTCGATGCAAAGCTTCCTTTTTCATATAATCAAGCACGGCAATTCCCGCCGCAAGCGAGCAGGGACTCCCGCTGAAGGTTCCAGCTTGGTAAACAGGACCTGAGGGGGCAACCATTTCCATAATATCGCTTCTGCCTCCGAAAACTCCTATTGGAAGCCCCCCTCCTACGATTTTTCCAAGAGTAGTCATGTCGGGCACGACCCCATAATATTCCTGAGCTCCGCCCATTGCGAGCCTGAACCCGGTTATGACCTCATCAAAGATAAGAAGAACATCGTTTTCTTTAGTAAGTTTTCGAACTTCCTGAAGGTAGCCAGGTTCAGGTAAGATGGGGCCAACATTACCCTGCACAGGCTCCATTATAACCGCTGCAAGCTCTTCTCGGTTTTTCTCGACAAGAGCAGTCATAGTCTCAAGCTCGTTAAAGGGAGTCTGAAGCGTGTATTTCGTAAAATCGGCCGGAATACCCCTGGAGTCAGGCTTCCCAAGAGTAGTGGCCCCCGAGCCTGCCTTTACCAAAACCGCATCATGAGCCCCATGAAATCCCCCTTCGATTTTGACAAACTTGTTTTTCCCTGTATACCCTCGGGCCAGGCGAAGGGCACTCATTGTAGCTTCCGTGCCTGTGGATACGAAACGAAGCATCTCAAGACTCGGGTAGTAGCCTATGATCTTTTCGGCCAGAGAAACCTCAAGTTCGGTAGGAGTCCCGTAAAGCCAGCCCTTGTCTAGCTGGGAGATAATTGCCTTTTTTATAATCGGATTGTTGTGCCCGAGAATCTCAGGCCCATAGGCTAAACAATAATCGATATACTCGTTTCCGTCAAGGTCTCTGATTTTTGAGCCATTGCCCGAAACCGTATAAAAAGGATAGGGCTTAATCGCTCTGACTGGACTGCTTACCCCTCCCGGGATAAGAGTTTTTGCTTTCTCATACATTTGTTTGGATTTTTCAAGCGTCATAAAATTCACCGGATTTTCCTAAAAAATATAATTTCAAATTTCTATCTCATAAAGCGCTAAACCTGAAAGCAACAGATCCAACCTGAGATCCATAACTCCGAAAAAGTATTTAGTCTGAAAACCAGCCAGATCTGCAAATTGTTAAGTCATACAGGCAGGGAAAAAACCCTGCCAGAGGCGGAAAGGGAGTTTTTCCAAAAAAGCTAGAAAAACTCTACCTCAACCCCTGAAAAAGGAGACCTTGACCTTATTTGAGCCTGCGGGCAATATCTTTTGCGAAATAACTGATAATGATGTCCGCCCCTGCCCGTTTAATGGAAAGGAGCGCTTCATAAACGGTTTTTTCTTCATCAAGCCAGCCTTTTTCTGCAGCCGCCTTAAGCATTGAGTATTCGCCGCTTACGGCATATGCGGCAGTTGGAAGTTCAAGTTCGTGTTTTACTCTATAAACTATATCTAGATAGGAAAGGGCGGGCTTGACCATAAGGATATCCGCCCCTTCCGCAACATCAAGAGCAGCTTCCCTGAGAGCTTCGTCACTGTTTGCAGGATCCATCTGGTAAGTCGAACGATCCCCAAAAGAGTAGCCAGAATCGGCCGCATCTCGGAAAGGCCCATAAAAAGAGGAATGAAACTTTGCAGCATAAGACATGATGGAAACGGCTTCAAACCCGTTTTTGTCCAAAGCTTTGCGAATAGCTCCAACCATTCCGTCCATCATCCCAGAAGGGGCCACCATGTCGGCTCCGGCTTTTGCATGGCTTACCGCAATTTTGCCCAGAACCTCAAGGGTTGGGTCGTTTAGGATCTCTTCGGCCTCAAGATCCACTATTCCACAGTGCCCATGATCCGTATATTCGCACATACAGATATCGGTAATCACAACCAGTTCGACTCCGAGTTCGGCTTTGATTTTCCGGACAGCTTCTTGGATTACCTCATGTTCTCCGTAAGCTGAACTGCCTTTTGCATCCTTGTGTTTCGGAACCCCAAAGAGAATTACTGCAGGAATTCCAAGAGCTGCAACTTCCCTTGCTTCTTTTGCAACTTCGGAGAGCGGAAACCTAAAGACCCCAGGCATAGAAGAGATTTCTTCGCTTTTTTCAATAGTTTCGTCCACGAATATAGGGTGAACAAAATCGTTTGGAGAGAGAGAAGTCTCCCGAACAAGGTTTCTAATCTTTCCTTTTCTTAATCTGCGCATCCTGATTTCCGGAAACATAGCATCACTCATTATAGATAATTATTGTAATTTACTAAAAATTAAAGAAATTTTCCAAGTTTAGGGCTTTCCATCAAGTTGAAAAACTCTTGAAACGGCCTCAAGAAAGTCCTCATTCTCAACTTCTGCTGCCTGCCTAAGAACTTTTGTAGGCTCAGCTAGGATCTTATTTGCAATTGAGTGGGTAAGATCGTCTAAAACCCGGGTTTCGACCTCTCCTATTGTGTGGTAGGCACTCAAACGATTGACAGCTTTTTCCCTCTCCTGCAGCCGGACTGCATAGACTCGTTTATAGAGCTCCGAGATCAGATCATCGGCTCGGCTGCGTTTGTACTGGAGTTTCAGATTCCTAAACTCTTCATCGATTATGGTTTCTACTTTTTTGGCTTCGGCTTTTCTCATCTTCAGAGTCCTTTCACTAATGACTCTAAGGTTATCAATATTACAGAGTTCCACATTTTCAAGTTCACCTGCAGCCTCTTCGATATCTCTCGGATTTGCAATATCCACAAGCAAAAGTTTGCGGTTTCTGCTTTCAACCGCTTTTTCGATATCTGCTTTCGTAAGAATGAGATGAGGAGCTCCCGTAGCACTGATAACAACATCGGCATCCTGAAGATAAGTATCAACATCATCCAGCTTAACCGCATGCCCTCCAAGCTCAAAAGCCAGTTTTTCGGCAGTTCCGTAAGTCCGGTTTGTAATATAAATGCCTTCAACATCCCTTTCGGCAAGAGCTTTTGCAACCAGTACCCCCATTTCCCCGGCCCCTATTACAAGTACATTCTTTCCCCTAAGCCCTCCTAAAATGTTTTCGGCAAGTTCGACTGCGGCAGAGCCGATGGAAACCGAACCTTCATTTATCCGGGTCTCAGATCGAACCCTTTTTCCAAGTTGAATCGCTTTTTTAAACGCAAGGTCAAGCACTCTTCCGGTAGTCCCATTTTCCTTTGCAAAAGCGTACATCTCCTTAATCTGCCCAAGGATCTGGTCTTCTCCTACAATCATGGACTCAAGCCCGCAGGAAAGCCTGAGAAGATGGATCAGAGATTCGTCGTGCCCGTAAAATTCTACAATGTTTGAGGAGACACCTTTTTCCTTTGCAAAATTAAAGAGCACACTGCTGCCCCTGGGGGAAAGGACATAAAACTCGGCCCTGTTACAGGTCTTCATAATTATACATTCGTCTACCGATTCTTTGGAATATAAATATTGAAGTAAACTCTCAAGATCTCCCCCATGCCAAAGGCATTCCATTTCTTCAATTTTTGCTTTTTTGTGAGAGATAACCATGCTAGAGATTTCAGTCAAGAAAGGGGCCTCCGAAGAAGTATTTTAAAGCAATCTAATGATGAATTTCTAAACAGTCTAAAGCTAAACTGGGCTGAGTTTTGCAAGTTTAAGCAAACTGTAAATAAAGACACATAATATAGACATATAATATAGTTAGGCGAATTTAAATAAATTAATAAACTGAATTAAGACAGATCTAGATTAACTGACTATAAATGAAGTATATAAATTAAATACACCTAATATAAATTAAAGATGGAATATATAAATTAAATACAACTTAATAAACTGGGCACATGAATTGAGCCTAAATTAAAGTTTATTATCGAAAATTATTGACAGACGATTGTTACTCCTCTGTTTAACAAGGGCAAATCAAGTAAACCCGGAAAGATGAGAATACATATTATTAATATGTATTTATTTATGTCCACATCCTGAGACAAAGCCTTGGGAAAAAGGTTCTAATTTTTAAAGACTGCTTTAAAATGCCCTATTCAGACTTTTAAAGATTGCTCCTAAAAAGCTTAATTTACTTGCTTCAAAAAACTCAATTCAGAGAGAGAAAATCGAGTCATCCCCTTCCTCTTTGGCAAGTAGGGCATAAGCTACCTTTGCTGCAGCTTCAAAAGCCTCAGAAGCCTCAGAAGCTGCACTTAGTTTTTCCCAGACTTCTTCACTTTCAAGAACCTTCCAGAGGAGATACTGCCTCCGTTTCTGTTCGGAAACATGCTCCTTAAGATAAGCTCGGAGTTTGGCCTGAAGCCTTATCATCCCCTCGTATTCGGGAGAAATTACGCTTTCTATTTTTTTGCGGGTGAATTTTGAAACTGCAGGACTTTGCCCAAAAGTCGAAATCCCAATCATAAGAGGCCCTCTTTGGATAAGCGAAGGCACAACCACGGCCCCTGCAAATTCAACTCTGTTTACAAGACAGCCTTTTTTTTCCGCAAGAGCTGAAAGCCTCTCATTAAGAGAGAGACTGCTTGTTGCCGGAATTACCAAAAAAACTCCAGTCATAAAAGCCAGAAGCCTTGAATCAGAAGCTCCCGACAGATCGAGCTTAAAGAGATTAAGTTTTCCTGCCGCTTCAAGCTCAAGCAGTTTTTCCGAAAAACCCAGACTTGCAACCGTAGTCTCCGCAACTCTTGAAAAAAGAGTGGCTTTTCGCTCTCCGACCGCCCCTCCCCCAAAAATAAGGACTTTCCGATCGGAAAAATCAATCATAAGAGGAAGATAAGCTTCCGGGTTTTGTTCATTTATTTTTTGCTTTTTCGGCTTCTGCATGCATATTCACCCCTGAAGTCGAGAAATTTTAAAAAATAGGGAATAAATCGGTATAAACAAGAAATTAATCCCATCGAGCAAGAAAAAATCCTTTTTCAGAGCCTTACCCCGGTTTTCTTAAACTCTCTTTTACTAAAAAGCAGCTTGTATTTCTTTATACCTGTAGCCTCCGAAATCCGGGCCGCAACTTCCTCGCATTCGGCCTCAGTATAAGCATGCACCATGGTAAAGAGATTGTAAGGCCAGTCCGGAAAACGCGGGCGCTGATAGCAATGGCTGACTTCAGAAAAATCGGCCATAATCTGCCCAACTTCTTCGACCCGCTCATCAGGCACGTCCCAAACACACATGGCATTTGCCGTGATTCCTATGACTCTGTGCCCTATAGAAGCTCCAAAACGCCGGATTTTCCCTTCTTTTTGAAGATTTCGAAGGCGTATTACAACTTCCTTTTCAGTCAGACCCAGTTCCTTTGCAACTCCCGCAAAGGGAGAAGGGGTAAGGGGAATGCCGTCCTGTGTGAGTTTTAAAAGTTTTAAGTCAATTTCATCCATTTTTTAACCCCGGTTTCCGGGTCCTGCCCGAAAAAAGAAATTAATCAGAGATGGGAGTAACACGATTAAACAAATTTGAGATTGAATAAAAATACAGCAGCCCAAATAAAGCAGATTAAAAAGTTACAAAAACCTCGGAATCCAGAACTTTCAGAGCTTGAATTTGAATATTATTATTGGATATTAAACTTTACTCTGATCTTAAACTGCTGCTGGGTGGGAAGATCCAGCATTGGACATCCTGTTTTTGATTTTATACTTTTTATGATCGCATCGAGTTTTTCTTTGCTCTTAGCCGAGAGGGTAAACCAAAGGTTGTAATCTCCCTGCCGTTCATAGTTATGGGAAACTTCAGGAAAACGGTTCACAAAAGCCGCAACCTCTTCAATATTTTCCTTAGGAACCTTCAAAGCAACAAGGGTGCTTACACCTCCCAGTTTTCTAGAATTCAAAACAGGCCCAATGCGTCTGACAGCCCCATTTTCATTCAGAAGCTTCAGCCGTTTTAAAAGCTCAGATTCGGAAAGTCCAAGCTGCGCTGCAAGCAGCTCAAAGGGCTCTTCTTCTAGAGGAAAATCAGGCTGAATCGCATTTAAAATAGCCTTATCGAGAGTATCAAGTTCCAAACAGGATTTTGCTCCGCCTCCACCCGAAAAAGCTGAAATCGAGGCTCCGGGTTTCACATAAGAAGTGGGTTTATCAAGCTTAATCATCCAATCCCTGCCCTTTTTTTCTAGGGGTATAAATACAGTAGGGTTCTGCCTCAAGATAGTCTCCAGTTGCCGCATAGGCCCGAGCTCGGCAGCCTCCACAAACGGATTTATACTCACAAGCTCCGCATTTGCCTTTAAGTTCTTCTGGAGCTCGGAGTTTTTTAAAGACCTCGGCTTCTTCCCAGATTACTTTGAAAGGCTGCTCCTTTATATTTCCCGCAAGAACAGGCAAATATCCGCAAGGAAAAACCTCGCCAACACTTGAGACAAAGCAAAATCCGGTTCCTCCAAGACAACCTTTTGTCATTGCCTCATAACCATGAGTCTTTACCGAAATCTCGATTCCTTCCTTTTTTGCCCTCTGGCGCATTATTCTGAAATAGTGAGGGGCACAGGTTGCCTTTAACTGGATATTCGCACTTTTTTGTTGCTCGTAAAACCAGTTAAGAACCCTTTCATAATCCACAGGAGAGACTTCATCCGCGGCCTGACCTCTTCCTGTAGGCACTAGGAAAAAGACATGATAAGCTACAGCTCCTATTTCCTTTGCAAACTCAAAAGTTGCCGGAATTTCCTCAAGATTGCGTTTTGAAACTGTGGTATTGATCTGGAAAGGAAGCCCTGCGGCTTTTAGAACCCTTATCCCGGCAAGAGAGCGGGAAAATGCTCCAGGAACGCCTCGGAAACTATCGTGGGTCTTAGCGTTTGCGCCATCCAGACTCACGCTAACCCTCTGGACACCGGCCGCCTTAAGTTTTTCTGCAATTTCAGGAGTTACTAGGGTTGCGTTTGTCGCAAGGACAACCCTGAGCCCGGAATCAGTCCCGTATCTGGCAAGCTCAAAAACGTCGGGCCTGACTAAGGGTTCGCCTCCACTCAGGATGAGGATAGGATTGCCTAATTCCACGACCTCATCAATGAAATGCTTTGCTGCTTTGGTTGAAAGTTCCCCTGCAGGAACCCGGGAGGTGGAAGCACCCCGACAGTGCACACAATTCAGGTTGCAGCCTGCGGTAAGCTCCCATGCTATAAGCCTTGGTGCTTTAATCATGCTGATCATTATTTTAAAAAATTTAGTCTGGGTATTAAATTATATAGATAAGAGAATTTGAATAATTTAGGATTTGTTATACCTGAGAGGTCATATTAATAGCCTGTCATAAAAAACCGGTCAGAAAAAGTCCAGTAAATATTCCGGCTTACCAATAATAAAAGAAGTAAGAAGTCCTATTAATAATATTTCATTTTAGAAAAGAAGGCGGACATTAAGAAAAAACATTCAATTCTTTTCATTTAGCAGAGTTCTCGGGTTTATAAATCCGCTTCTGAGCATATGATCCGCAAGGACAAGAGCAACCATAGCTTCAGCCACAGGCACCAGTCTGGGAGGAATTGTAGGATCATGCCTGCCTTTAATTTCAATTTGCGTAGCCTTTCCCGTCCGAAGATCCACACTTTGTTGCGGACTTGAAATAGAGGGCGTAGGCTTTACCGCAACCCTGCAAACCAACTCAAGCCCTGTGGAAATTCCTCCAAGCACTCCTCCAGCCCTATTCTGAGTACAGCTTACACAATTGCCTTTCATGCAAAAAGGATCATTCATTTCCTTGCCCCTAAGCCTTGCAGCTTCAAAGCCTGCTCCAATCTCAAAACCCTTAACCGCAGGAATACTCATTAAGGCTTTGGCAAGCTCTGCATCAAGCTTGTCAAAAACTGGCTCTCCAAGCCCCGCAGGCACTCCTCGAGCCCAAACCTCTACAATCCCGCCTATACTATCGCCTTCTGCACGAGCTTTAGCCACAGCCTCAAGCATCTTTTCGGCAACTCCAAGATCAGCTGTACGGACTTGGGTTTTTTCAACATTTTTAAGCAGCTCTTCAAAACTGGAAGTTTTAGCTCTAATCCCTCCGAGTTCAAGAACCTGGGCTACCACTTTTACCCCGAAGTTGGCAAGGAGTAATTTAGCAAGAGCTCCGCCTGCAACCCTTCCAAGCGTCTCCCGAGCCGAAGCCCTGCCCCCACCCCGGTAATCCCGAAAACCATATCTGGCCTGATAGGTAAAATCAGCATGTCCGGGTCTTGGAGTGTTTTTGATTGCGGCATAAGAGGAAGCTTTAGCGTCTGCGTTCCATACAAGCATGGAAACAGGAGTTCCGGTGCTGCGCCCCTTAAAAATTCCAGAGAGAATTTCGACCTTATCCTGTTCCTGCCTTGGGGTAGAAACCGCACTCTGCCCGGGGCGCCTCCGGTCAAGTTCTTTTTGAATATCAGCCTCCGAAAAAGAAAGCCCTGCCGGGAGACCCTCTACAACGACTCCAACGGCTCGGCCGTGGGATTCGCCCCATGTAGTGATTCTGAAAATCTGTCCGAAGCTGCTACCTGCCATGTGCTTTAACTTGCTTTTTTGCTATTTGAAGCTTGGGATTCAAAAGCCGCAGGCTCAATGTGTACGATTACTTCAGAAACACCCTCAAGCCGGGTTTTTAAAAACCTACTAACCTGATGGGAGATTAAATGAGCTGCTTCTACGGAAAGCTCGGACCTGACCTGAAGATGCATATCAATTCTTATATCGCCAGGACTTCCCCGGGTCCTGATTTTGTGACAACTTTCCACCCCTTCAACCTCAAGGACAAGCTTGCAAATCTCCTCTTCGTCTAGCAAAGCCATGTCCAACAGAGCTACAGAACTCTGTTTAATGATGAACCAGCCAGCTCTGAAGATTAAAAGGGAAATAAAAAGGGCAATTATTGGATCCAGAAGAGGAAACCCTAATTTGGAGGCTAGCAGCCCAAAGAGGACTGAGATTGAGACATAAATATCACTTTTAGTATGCAAAGAATCCGCAATTAGAACCTGGCTTTTTAAAGCAACTCCTTTCCCATACTCGTACCGAGTAACCAAGAAATTAAGCCCCATGGTTCCAAACATTACAAGAAAACTAAAAAAGGTGATTTCGGGGACGGTTTCAGAATAAAAACGCTCGAGAGCAGCTTTAAAAATTTCAAAGCCTACGAAAAGCAGAAGGAAAGCTATGAAAAGCGAGGCAAGAGTCTCGTATTTTTGGTGGCCGTGGGGATGTTCCCGATCAGGGGGCTTAGAAGCCACATAACTGCCCGCAAGGCCCACAAGGTTTGAGACCCCGTCAAAAAGGGAATGGTAGCCATCCGCCTGCATGCTAAGAGTAGCCGTCAGATTCCCGTAAGCAAGTTTGGCAAAGGCCACAGCAAGGTTCAGGAAAAGCACATAGAGAAGAACCTTCCGGATTTGCCTGAACCTCGAGCCCATAAAAATCCCCTGACTTTAAAAAATGAAAAAAACTAAATGAGTATATTAAAAAAGCAGATTTACTGGGAAGCCTCTTCCCACTTCTTATAGGCCTCCACAATTTCCAACCCTTCCAGGAAAACAAGCCCGTGTTCTTGCCCATAGGCTTTTGAGGCTTCCTTTGAAAGCGCTTTTCCGTTGTTATCGTCAAGCATTTCGCAAACTACCATTACAGGAGTAATGCCTGCCATCCTGGCAAGAGCTACGGAAAGCTCAGTCTGCCCTCTCCGCTCATTTAAAAGCCCCTCAGCAGCTCTGAGAAGAGCAACGTGTCCGGGAGTTCGAAACTCGTCTCCAAAACGAGGGCCAGCTCTTGCAAGTGCTTTTTCTGCAATTTCTCCGATTTTGCGTATGGTAAATGCTCTTTCCTTGTCAGGAATTCCGGTTCGAGTCTCCCTGTGGTTTACCCATATGGAAAAGGAGGATTTAGTATCATACTTGAGATCTCCAGCCTTTTCCACAACCCTGGAAAGTTCCTCATCCTCTTTGCTTGCAGCCCGAACCAAATCCGCCATGAAGGGTAAACCAAGCTCTTTGGAAGCCAGAGGGTCCACAGCAACACAGATAAGCCCGCCTGCAGCTTTGCGCATCCATTGCACATCTTGGAATCCGACCGCCTTTGCAGGGATTACGAAATCGGTTTCTCCTTCCCTTGAATCCGAATCATAGATCAAAATCATTTCTCCGGAGCGGAGGGCTTTTAAGGCCCGCTGGATTTTTTCATTTTCATAGACCATACTCTTACACTCCGAAAGCTCTTCAGGGGGATTGCAAACCTCGTTTCCATTCATTTTTGGGCCTCCATTTCCTCTTTTTCTACCAGTATACTTACTCTGTCCCCGTCTTTGAGGCCCAGAACCTCCCTGAGCTTAAGCGGAGAGATTAGTTCGACTAAATCAGAAGGATAATGCGTTCTTTCAGGCACAACAATTGCGGCTTTTTTTCCACAGACCGTTACCTTGTAACACTTTCCGCTCCCGTAAGTCCGCTTCCCGTCATTAAAACCTTCAATGTGCACTGCAAAAGCCTCGCTCAAGCCATCTCTGCGAGCTGCACTCTCCTCGTCAAGCTGCACATTCAAGGTACCGGGAAAGGGTTCAAAATTCAGTTTTTCTTTAAACTGTTTTTTATAGCCAGGAATACTTATGTAATACTCTCCCTCGCCAAGCCCTGTAAGCACGCTGCCTTTGAGTTCGAAGCCTTCGGACCCTGGGGAAAAAATTTGCCTGTATTCAGCATATTCGTTTTTAAGAATTTCAATCCCATCGTCTGTCATTTTAATCAACTGTCCGCCTGGCACGAGTTTGCGTTCGATCAGCTTTTCCTCTTCCAGTTGTTTCAGTTTTCTTGAAACGGTCTGGGAACTGCCCCCTACATGAACCTTAAATTCGGTTGAAGAGACCTTGAGGGGGTTTCGGACTGCCCCCAAGAGGGCAAGTTTTTTCAGATACTGGATTTTCGGCACTCTCTGCACCTTGCTATCTTAATTATGAGACGCGTCTCAATTATGAGATTTAAAAATAGGCAGGCAGAGATAATAAAGCTTTTCATATAAAGAGAAAAACCCAAAAAAAATAAGAATTGTAAAGAGTAATAAAATCCTTAAAAAAGAAGAAAATTCCTGTAAAAACCCTGCCCGGAGGAGATAAATATATAGTCTTTTGAATGCATGTACTGGTTTGACTATGAAAGAGGAAATCGAAGTTGAATGTCCCTCATGCTCCCCTGAGGAAGAGGTCCCGCATGAGGTCCTGAAAAGTGGGCAAAACCCTGTGGTTCGCTGTCTGGAATGCGGACAGGTCCATGCAACAAGTCTGAAGAGCCCAAAAATCTTGAAGGTAAATGTAGTTATCAGTAAAGGAGAGGAATCTTTTAGCTGTAAAACGGAACTTGAAGCCGAAGAAGTTCTTTATGTGGACGACGAGCTTGTGGTAGATGATGAAGCAGCTGACATAGTCTGTCCGATTCTCATAACCTCCCTTGAAGTCGGGGAAAAACGCCCGGATTTTGCAAAAGCTGAGGAACTGGATACGATCTGGGCAAGAGCTATTGATGAGATTACAATAAAATTCTCTGTGCAGTCCGGAACCGAAAAGACGGAGGTTATGGAAAAGAAAGTTCCTGGAGATTATGAGTTTGTTGTGGGAGCAGAAGAAAAAATCGGCAAGGAGAAGGTTACACTTACAAAAATAAAAATTAGAGACGGAGGCTTCCTCTCCAGGAAAGGAGCTGGGACAGCTGCTAAACATGTAAAAAGGATATTCGCAAAAAAGAAAAGAAGAAGGGCATGGGGAAGTGATTTTAGAAAAGGACCTTGGTAAGAGAAAAAACAAGAAAAATAGAAAAGAGAAGAAGGGCAGAAAAGAGGAAAAGGAATTTGAGGCCGAAAGGCAAGGCCTTATAAATTCTCTTAATGAGTTTGGCATTTCTAAACCCGTCCTGGCTGCCATGCTCAGGGTTCCAAGGCAGGAGTTTGTCCCGCCCTTCTTGCGGGAGGTAGCCTATGTAGACACCCCCTTAGAAATAGGGTACAACCAGACGATTTCCGCGCCTCATATGGTTGCAATTATGTGCGAGCTTCTTGAACTTGCTGAAGGGCAAAAAGTCCTTGAAATCGGAGCAGGTTCAGGGTATAATGCGGCCGTCATGGCCGAACTTCTAGGCAAAGGAAAAAAGAAGGGGCAAATTTATTCTATAGAAAGACTAAAGCCCCTTTTTGAGTTTGCAAAAGCCAATCTAAAAAGAACAGGCTATAAAAACGTAACTTTACTCCTTGAAGATGGCTCCCTTGGAGCGCCTGCTTTTGCACCATTTGATCGGATCGCAGTTACCTGTACCGCTCCAAAAGTTCCAAAACCCCTGCTCGAACAGCTAAAGCCAGGAGGCCTTATGGTAATTCCTATAGGAGATTATTTTCAGGAACTGGTTCTGATAAAAAAGGACAAGAACGGGAGAATCTCAAGGGAAGGGAAAGGAAGAGTCGTTTTTGTGCCCCTTATTGGAAAATACGGCTTTAAAAACGCTTGAAAGCCGAAAAAAAGAAGAAAGAAAAGCTCTGTTATGCCCATCTTATTTAATAAATTAAATGAGGAATTTAATAAAGTTTTAATAAGAAACAGGCATACAAACAGCTATGGACGAGTATGAGGATTTCGAGGAAATCCGTGTCAAGGAAGTCTATATAATAGACGCCTTAAGGGATCCTACTCCCATAGTCCTCCTGGAAAATGAAAAAGGAAAGTTGCTTCCCATTTTTATAGGTCACCTTGAAGCCATTTCCATAAGCAATGTTCTCAAAAGCATCTCCTATCCCAGACCTATGTCCCATGACCTTATGATTGAAATTTTTAAGCAGACTAAGCTAAAAGTCGAAGGGGTGCTCATTGACGACAAAGTAGATAATATCTATTACGCCCGCCTGCTTTTGAAAAAAGGAAAAAAAATCCTGCAATTTGACGCAAGACCCAGCGACGGCATCGCTCTTGCTCTCAGGGCCGGAGCGCCTATTAAAATTAGGAGAAAAGTCCTCAAAAGCTCCGAAATCGAAATTTCAAGACTTAAAGGCGCAAAAGTAATGACAATTTTTTAATCCGAAACCTGAAAAAATCTTATTAGAAGAAAGGCAAAATAGATAGTTTTACAAGAAAGAACAAAAACGGTTTTTTCACTATATCGCGTAAGTGTGGTTTCGATAAAGGAATTACTTCCATTTTTACAGTTATAGAAACATATACATCTGATTGCAAAATTTTAGCGATAGATCAAATTTCATATCATAGTTATTATGAGTTTATTATCTCATTTCTTTTTGTGTCCGATTTATATTTTTAAACATTTTCAGGAAATAGCCTACTTGATCTGATTATACTAATTCTGAAAACCCGGCCCACAAGGGGAATATGCAATTATCAGGAAAAAAAACAACACTATCCGGATGGATCTAAAAGCTCAGAGGTTCACGGGGACCAGGTGAATTTATACACTTTCCGGTAGCTCAGCCTTCAGAAAGGGTAATCTTAGCTTCTCAGGAAATGCACGGTATGGCATGGCTGGATCATGAAGCTTAAAGTTCATTAGCTCATTATAATTGAAAATTTCAGAATCTTGGGTGGAAGAAGAAGGAGGGAAAGGAGAAAGGTCTAGATAGAGGAAATTAGTCATCTTCTGGCTCTAAAATCTTTAACCCTGAAACCTAAAGCTATATAAATTTCATTCTTTGATTTAGTATTATTTTCTAAAAAATGAGGATGATGGGAACAATAATGAAAGACGAAAGGAATGAGATAAAACACATCCAAAATAACACTGAAGGAACGGATGAAAATGAAAACAACCAAAATAATGCTGAGGTTAAAAAGGTAATCTGTGATTATATTCTTGATATGTATCAAATTGAATGGCAAAGAACTCGTGATATTGAAAATAAAGCAACAGGTATTGTTGGGTTTACAGGTGTAATTTTTAGTTTAACAATAGCTTCTTTATTCACTATTATATCATCAGTTGACGAAGTAACTAAAGATAAAATATTTTCCTCGTCTATATTTGTCCCGATCCTTATTTCTTTTATTTTAGTAATCATGACTCTGTCTATATTTTGTGGAATAACGGCGCTTGATGTTAAAAAATGGTGGTTTTTAATAGCCGACAAATTCCTAGATTATTTTACAAATAAAAAAACAACAAAAGAAAAAATTCATAGCGAAATAGCAGATGAAGTTACAAAAGGAATTGTCTTTAATCGCAATAATAATGAGAAAATAGCTAACTATTTAACTTGGTCATACATTCTATTTTTATTAAGCATTGTTTTATTGGTGATTTACACTATTTACATATTGGATATTTTCATATAATGAGGAATTTTATGGTTAGAAAAAAGAAAGATGATAGCATTGGTGGTTTCCAAACAAGGATTGAAAAATCAGCTGGTTCTGATGTAAAGAAAGTATTCGCAACTATTAAAGACGAGCCCAAGAAAAAAAAGGGAAATAGTAGTAAACAATAATCGGAAAAAATTTGGTTATTAATTATGATTTTCGCTGGCTGAATTTACTCTTAGAGGATCTTCCAAGCCTAGCTTGGATGTATCCTTCTAAAAATCCGGCCATAAAAAAATTCTTAATTTTTTTGACTTTGTGATTATTCTTCTCTTCCATTAGCTCCATTTCTCATCATTCTCTGGAATTAGGCAGTAGCTAACTCGGTGTCCTTAACCTTTTCCAAAATCTACCAGCTTGGTCTGACTGGATTTTGAGGCTCAGAGCTTAAGGAGATTTAAGGTAAAGTTATACTCTTCTTGGCAGCCCGGCCCGGATGGATTTCGAAGCCCAGAGGTTCACGGGGAAAAAGAGCAGTATAAAAAAAGATAATTTATAGTATATGGATTGTTTTAATAATAAGACCTTTAACCCAAAAATTTACGCCCAGAGCAGGATTTGAACCTGCGCTCTTCCAGGAAGAAGTGGTTTTCGAGACCACCGCCTTACCACTCGGCTATCTGGGCCCAGAATATACTAATTTTTAACAAAGTTATATCCGAAAAGGAAGGATTCCAAAGCGGGATTTATTGAATATACTTAATCTATTATATACCTTATTCTCGAAAAAGGCTAAAGAATTGAAAAACTTTAGGGAAAAATAAAAAATAAGAAATAAAAAGATCAGAAATCAAAAAGGGATTTCTGGCCCTTGGATTTTAGAAAGGTTTTGACTTCGTTTTTTTGGCTCGGTTTATTTTTGGGGCTTTGCTTTGGCTTGGGCCTTAAGCGTTCTGGAAGCTCTACCCAACCGTACCTGCCTCCGCCTCCAGGCTGGATATTAACATCGCCTGCCCGAAAGGCCAGGATTGCCTGGACAATGCGCTCCTCTACAACTTTCCCAAGTTCCGCAGGCTCAGCAGAGACCAAGGCTTCAACCTCGGATCCGAAACGGTTTATAAGAGCATTCCAAGCGGTCTTTACGCCTTTGGTTTGGATGCTTGCATGGCCCAGAGTCATCTGAATAATTTCCGAAAGCGGAATCAGATGAAGATAAGGCGGTCTGTGAGCAGGAGAGCAAGCCTCTTTAAAATCGGCAAGTTCGGCCACCCGATCAAGAACTCCTTTTTTAATCCGCCCTCCACAATCCGGGCAGCACCAGCGAAGAGCTTTGGCTTCCTCAAGAGAAAAAGAAGAAAAACACTTGATACAAGCGGATCTGTTGTATTTTCCTTCCTGTGGGAAAAATCCAACATTTAAAGTCGGACCATAACCTTCCCTTCTGAGGATGGCTTTTTCTAAGCCCTCAAAACTAATTTCCGGAAGCTCAAAACAAGTAAACTCCCGGGCAAGCTTATTAGCCCAAGGGGAATGAGCATCAGAATTAGATAAAAAAGTCAGGGTTTGGAGTTCTTTAATACGATCAGCATAACTACTATCCGCACTCAGGCCAAGTTCCAGAAAAGCAATTGAATCAACCCGATCTCCATAACAACTTTCAAGAGAAGCATGCGAAGCATAAAGAGCTGTCCAAGGAGTAAAAGCATGACAGGGGCCAAGCAAAGCTCCAAGCTCCTTTGCAATTTCTGCAAGTTCGCAGCCCCCCAGTTTCAGGGTAGGTCGCCCATCTGAAGCCAAATCTCCATATTTATTCAGGCGTTCGGCCAAGTCCTCAGCCTTTGAAATAGAGGGAAGAATCAGAAGATGATGGACCCGATTTTTATCCTCAACTTCAGTGGTAGGAATAAAAAAAGTATTTCCGATCTGGATTTCTTCATCAGAGCTTGAGGCTGCTTTAATCTCGGCAAGCCATTTTGGATGAAGGCAATCTCCTGTGCCTATAAGTTCCATCCCTTTTTTAGCGGCTTCCCTAGCAATTATGGGAAGCTCCATTTTTTTGGAACAGGCCATAGAATACTTTGAATGAAGGTGAAGATCAGCGTTAACTTTCATGGGCATCCGGGATTATTTATTAAAAAGTTGCATTTCAGTTCTCAGAAAAGAACTTAAAATCACCCGATATAACGCAAATCTTCCTCAGAAGGCCTTGTAGCCTGGAATTTTTGCATTTCCTCTTTTTCCTTTAGCTTTTCGACGACACTTTCCATCTCTTTTACCTTCTCCTCAAGAGCC
>Ga0265294_10004858_pt1 | contig 16579 bp, 13 predicted proteins | sample MunlanPumphouse3_FD_192504 | JGI IMG/M metagenome (GOLD analysis project Ga0265294, IMG submission 192504) | Groundwater microbial communities from a municipal landfill in Southern Ontario, Canada - Pumphouse #3 | ecosystem: Environmental > Aquatic > Deep subsurface > Groundwater | place...
TTATTTGAAAAGACTTTTGGTAAATTGATTTATAGCTTAGATCTTGGATTGGATTTTTCTAAAAAACCTCATCGACCGGTCACAGACACCCCTTCTGGAGCTCCTAAAAAACCTCAGGGACGGTCTTACGCTAAATAATCTAAATAATTAAAGATTCAGGTATGGGTTGATAGGAGTAGATCTAAAAAAAGTTAAGTAGTAAGTAAATAAAAAAATGCGCATTAAATTTCACCGGATAGAAAAAAAAGAAAAGTTATTTTTTAAAGCTAACACAAATATTCGTTCCGAAGAAGTGTTTTTGATTGATGAAAATGGTGATAATGTTGGAATCGTTAAAACAAGTAAGGCGATTGCTCAAGCGATGGAGTTAGATTTAGATTTGGTCGAAGTGAATCCCAAATCTACACCGCCGGTAGCAAAAATTGTTGATTTGGGTCATATGAAATATGAACATGAGAAGAAGCTTCATCGTCAGAGAATGGCTCAAAAAAAGATCGATACTAAAATAGTTCGTTTATCATTTCGTATCAGTGAACATGATTTCAATTTTCGTTTAGCGCAAGCTGAAAAATTTTTAGCTAAAGAAAATAAATTAAAGGTTGAATTAATGTTACGTGGGCGCGAACGACAATATCCTCATAAGGCAAGAGAAATTGTAGAGAGGTTTGTCGATAAGTTGCGTCAAAATGAGAGTTTTACCATTGAGGTTGAGCAGCCCTTGACAATTCAAGGCGGAAGATTTACTATAGTGTTGATAAATAAGAAATAAGCTCTTGATTATCATCAGGTGTATTAGCCTGTTTTTTTATCAAATTTATGTCGAAAATTAAGACACACAAAGCAACTGCTAAACGGTTCCAGTTAACAGCAGGCTCTAAAGTTAAAAAGAGAAAAGCCGGCCAAGATCATTTTAATGCTCGTGAAAGCGGTAAGGTTAAGCGTGCTAAGCGTTTAGATATAAATGCTGATGCTACTTTAGTTAAAACTATTAAAACTCTAACTCCGTATCGTTAAGAGACGGATTTAAGAATATAATCATCCTAATATGCCCAGAGTAAAAAGAGGCACTAGCCATATAAAAAAACGCCGTAAGTTGATGCGAGAGGTAAAAGGCTTTAAATGGGGTCGTAATAATTTAATAAGGTTGGCTAAAACGGCTAGCACTAAAGCAGGCGCTCATGCTTATCGTGATCGACGCAAAAAAAAGCGCGACATGCGAGCTTTATGGCAAATTAAGATTAATGCTTTTGTGCGTGATCATGGTTTTAGTTATTCTAAATTTATTGATGCGCTTAAAAAGGCTGATGTTTCGTTGGATCGTAAAATTTTAGCTGATCTATCGGTTAATAATAAACCAATTTTAGCTGAGATTATCACGAAGCTTAAGAAATAAATTATGTATTGGTTACAAATTGCTCAAATTATTATTTCCCTTCTTTTAATAATAGTTATTTTACTTCAGAATCGCGGCACTGGTTTGGGTAGCTCTTTTGGTGGAACTGGTGGCGTTTATTTAACGAAGCGCGGTCTGGAAAAAAAGTTATTTATCGCGACGATTGTGTTAGCGGTTCTCTTTTTTGCCATATCTTTAGCAAGTATTCTTGCCTAAAAGGTTTCCTCCCGTTTCTTGTCTACATTGTGGACTTAACATCTTTTCAAAAAAATAATTCATTTAAAAAAAACAAAAATAAATTTGTTAATTTTTTTGATAGATTAAAAAAATTTTTTTCATTATCAAGTAAATATGAGGATAATGATAAAAATTTAGTATATTCTTTGGCTGCGAGCAAGATACCTCGACGCGAGCAATTAAAACATTTATTTAAATTGTTAAATCCGAGAGAAAGAGGACTTTTAAAAATTTCAGTTCTGGTTTTTGTTGTTTGTGGTTTTTATTTATTATTTAACTTCTATCAAAATAATTTAATTACAATTGCTAAAGCTGGGGGCACCTATCGTGAAGGCGTCGCTGCTTATCCTCAAAACATCAATCCTCTTTATGCTAGTAATCGTGATCTTGATGCTGATTTAAGTCGTTTAATTTATTCTAGTTTATTTTATTATGATAGCGAAGGTGTGTTGAAGCCAGACTTAGTTGAAGATTGGCACGCCAGTGAGGATGGTAAAGAGTATCAGATGACATTAAGAGAAAATGTTAAGTGGCATAATGGGAACATATTAAATGTAGATGATTTGATTTTTACATTTAATTTAATGAAGAACCCTGAATTTAGGTCACCTCTTAGGGCTTCTTTAAATGGCATTATTATTGAAAGAATAGATGATAATAGTATTAAATTTATTTTAGTAGAACCCTATGCCGATTTTCTTCATTTATTGAATTTCGGAATTATGCCGCGTTTTGCCTGGGAAAATATTAGTCCCGAAATGGCCAGTATGTCTATACTTAATATTGAACCGATTGGCTCTGGTCCTTATCAATATTCATCAATGATTAAAAGCAAAGGAGGAGAGCTTAAAGAATATCACTTAAGTCGGAACCCAGAATATTATGCTAGCAAACCATATATTGAAGAAATTATTTTTAAATTCTATCCGAGTTACAACGAATTAGTTAGCGCACTTAATGCTAATGAGGTTGATGGTGTGAGTTTTCTTCCTAGTGATTTTAGAGCTGAAATTTTAAGCAAACAATCTATAAATTTTCATAAGTTGCGATTACCAGTGATTAATTTAGTTTTTTTAAATCAAGAGAAAAATAATTTACTAAAAGATCAAAAGCTTAGGCAGGCCCTAGATTGGTCAATAAATAAAGAAACTCTAATTAAAGATACTTTAAATGGTGACGCTTTTATGGTTAATGGGCCTATCTTAGCACCTGAGTTTAGCTTAGATGGTCAAGAAGAAAATTTCGATATAGAGAAAGCTAGTAATAATCTAGTTGAAGCTGGATTTAAGAAGATCTCTACCACTGAAAGCGATTTTAACAACGAAGATGATTTGGATGAAGATTTAAAAATTATTAAAAAATTTGCTGAAATTAATAATTTGAGTTTAACTGGAGACTGGAACTTAAAAGATAAACAAGTTTTATCGATAAAATTAAGTTTTTCTGAAACTATTGACGAGCAGGTAGCTTTTAAAATACAAGAAGACTGGCAAAGTTTAGGCGTAAAGGTTATTTTAGAAAAATTAAGCCCTGATGCATTAAAGGAAAAAATAAAAAATCTTGATTTTGAAGCTTTATTATTCGGTCAATTTGTTGGTTTAGATCCCGATATTACAGTTTTTTGGCACTCAACTCAAGTTGGAAAACAAGGCTTAAATTTAGCCCAGTATAAAAATTCAGATTTAGATATTTTATTAACTGAAGCTCGAAAGATAATAAATAAAGAAGAGCGGATAGCTAAGTATAGGGAGATTCAAGAAATAATTAAAGCTGATAATCCAGTTATTTTTCTCTATTCACCTAGTTATACTTACATTCAATCAAAAAAAGTGAGAGGCTTCTCTGGGTCTTTCATTAATACCGCTAGTGATCGTTTAGCAGGCATATCGAATTGGTATGTTCGTGTAAAAAAACGTTTTGCTTGGTAATTAAATAAATAAGCTTAAAGTATTTTCTTTAAGCCTTCTCAATATAATTTAATGATTAAAATAAATTAAAAAACTTATTAATAAAGTGTTTTTATTATTTTTTAATCCACAATCTACATGATTACTCGTTATAAATCCAGTGTTAATACTGGTAGCAGGCAAGCCGCAGCCTCTAATGGTCAAAAAAAATCTAGTTTACAAACAACAGCAAAGCCTATTTTTCAAAAAAAGCTAGCTGATGATTATGTTAAAGTTATTGTCTTAGGCGGACTGGAAGAGGTTGGTCGCAACATGACTCTCATTGAGTGCAATCAAGAAATAATAATTATTGACATGGGCTTGCAATTTCCAGAAGAAGACATGCCAGGCATAGACTATATTATTCCTAATATCTCCTATCTTCGTAATAAAACAGATTGGATTAAAGGGGTGGTAATTACTCATGGTCATTATGATCATATAGGAGGGATACCTCATATCATGGGAGAAATTGGCAATCCTCCAATGTTTATGGGTAAGATGACAGCTGGTTTAGTGCGTCGTCGTCAAGAAGAACATCGCTCAGCGCCAAAACTTAAGATTCAAGAAATAGATGAAAATAAAAATTTGAAATTAGGCGCCTCATTCAATATAGAATTTGTCCGTGTTAATCATTCTATCCCTGATTGTTTTGCAGTTATTGTTAAAACGCCACTAGGTTCAATTATGCACACCGGTGATTTTAAAATTGACTTTACCCCAGTTAATGATAAGCCTGCTGACTTACAACGGATCGCCAGAATTGGTAACAGCGGTATTATGTTAATGATGTCAGATTCAACTGACGCTACTCATCCAGGATATCAGGTTTCAGAATCAGCGATTGGTGATGAGATAGGCAAATTAATTGAAAAAATTGAAGGACGAGTTATTATTGGTACTTTTGCTTCTCAAATTAGTCGGGTGCAAAAAATTCTAGACTTAGCTAAACGTTATGGTCGTCGGGTTAGTTTGCAAGGAAGGAGTATGAACGCTAATGTTGAGATTGCTCATCAAATTTCCTATTTGAAGTTTGACCCAAAAATCCTAATTGACGACAAAGAATTGAATAATATACCAGATGATAAAGTGTTAATTATTGGGACAGGTGCTCAAGGAGAAGATAATGCATTTTTAAGTAGAGTGGTAAACGGTGAACATCGTTTAGTTAATTTAAAACATGGTGATACTGTTCTTTTTTCTTCTTCAGTTATTCCAGGTAATGAGCGGTCTATTCAAAATTTGATGGATATGGTGGTTCGTCAAGGAGCTAATATCATTCATTATAAAATGTTAGATATTCATGCTGGTGGACATGCAAAACAAGAGGATTTGAAGTTAATGTTGCGACTCATTAAACCAGAATATTTTATGCCAATTGAAGCTAATCATTATATGTTAAGAGCTCACGCTGAACTAGCTCTCCAAGTTGGGATTGATCCTAATAAAATATTTGTAGCTGATAATGGTCAAGTAGTATTGTTTAATAAAAATAATCAAGGCGTATCAATTGGACAGCTTACCAAAGAGAAAGTTCCTTCTGATTATGTAATGGTTGATGGTTTAGGAGTAGGAGATGTTTCAGAGGTAGTATTGCGAGATCGTTTAATGATGGCCGGTGATGGAATGATAGTAATTATTGCTACAATTGATTCTAAAACAGGTGATATTATAGGTAATCCTGATATTATTTCTAGAGGTTTCATTTATATGAAAGAAAGCCGTGATTTAATTGAGAAGACCAGGATGAGAGTCAAGAAGATTGTTAAAGACAAAAATCCAATGACTCCAGCTGATGATGATTATATAAAGAATAAAATTAGGAATGATATGGGACAATTCCTCTTTACACACACTAAGAGGAGGCCAATGGTTTTACCAGTAGTGATTAAGGTATAAGGTTAATATCTGGTTAACAATTATAGTATTTTTCATAAAAATATAGCAACTAAGCTATATTTTTAGTTTAATTAAGCTTTAATGTAAAAATTGATAATTAGCTGTTTGATTTTACAATTATTTTACAATTATTGACTTGTCTGATTTATTGTGTTAGTTTGTAAGTAATCAATTAGATATACACCTATCATTAAATCTTTCAGTTTTAAGATTATTAAGTTAATCGGAGGTGGCTGAAGGGCTTTTTTGCAAGAAAAGGTTTATTTATCTTTTTTTATTTGTTTGTCATTATTTATGTCAAATAGATAATATTTAAAAATATGTTACAAGATAAAGTTGGATCTTCAGAATTTGCCGACCTATTAGAAAAAAGTGGTGTTGATGTGCCTCAAGTAGGGGATATTGTAAAGGGCATGGTGATAAACGCCTCTAAGTCAGAAGTTGTTCTGGATATTGATGGTGTTTTAATAGGTGTGGTGCGTGGTCCAGAATTATATTTTGAAGTTGAAGAGTATTCTAATTTAAAATCAGGTGATGAAATTGAGGCAGCGGTTATAGATGTTGAGAATGAGACTGGACGTCTAGAGTTATCTTTTCGCCAAGTTGGTCAAGAAAAGGCTTGGGATAAGCTCAGGTCTGCTTATAGAGATAAGGAACCTGTTAAAGTACACATTGTTGATGCGAATAAGGGTGGTTTAATGGCTAGATTCGGTCAAATCAATGGATTCTTACCAGTTTCTCAATTAGCTCCAGAAAATTATCCTAGAATTAGTGGTGGTGACAAGAGTAAAATTCTAGAGAAGTTAAAGACCTATGTTGGTCAGGTTTTTGAAGTTAGTGTTATCACTTTAAATGAAGAGGAGAATAAGATTATTTTTAGCGAGAAAGATATCTGGAATAAATTACAGAAGCCAGCGTTAGACCGCTATAAAGTAGGTATGGTAGTTGAAGGTAAAATTACAGCGATTACTAATTTTGGTGTTTTTTTAAGTTTTGATGAAGGCATGGAAGGATTGATCCATATTTCTGAAATAGCTTGGCAAAGAATTGACTCTCCTCATGAAATATTTAAAGTTGGTGATCAGGTTAAAGCAGAAATCGTGACAATAGATAATAGTAAGGTTTTCTTAAGTTCTAAAAAACTTCAAAAAGATCCTTGGCAAGAGGCAAGCGTTAAATATAGCGCTGGTCAGACAGTTTCTGGCGAGATAGTAAAAATAAACCCTTTTGGCTTGTTCGTTAAAGTTGATGAAGAGATTCATGGTTTAGCTCATATTAGTCAACTTAATATAAGTCTTAAAGAAAAAATTACTGATCTATTTAAGGCTGGTGAGGTGAAAGATTTTGAAGTTGTTAGCATTTCACCAGAAGAGCACCGTCTAGGTTTAAAATTGGCCAAGATTAAAATTGTTAAGGAAGCGAAAGATAAAAAAATTAAGACTGATAAATTAGTGGATGAGGAGTTGGTGAATAAAACAGAAAAAGAAGATACAGCTAAAAAAGAAAACATTAAAAAAACTAAGAAGACGGCAATTATTAAGGCAGAAACTAAAGAGATTGTGGATTTTAAGGAAAATAAAAAAGATAAAAAATAATTATAGTTTTCTAAATTAGTAAGTATTTTTATAGTTAAAATTATTTTAAGCAAATTTTAAGCAAATTGCCAAAAAGACTCAGTCAGTATATAATGACAATGTTCTTTTAATTAAAAAATATAAAAAATTAGTACAAAATTTATTATGAAAAAATTAGTACAAAATTTTCTAATCTTCTTTTTAGTTTTTCTATCTATTGCTGCCCTTTTTAGTACCGTAACTGGTACAAAAAAAATTCCTGTAGTTGGAATAGAGGCATTAATTAATGATATTGAAACTGAGCAAGTTCAATCTTTAAAAGTCCAAGGTGACGAGATTCAAGTTGAATTAAAAGATGGTACGCAGAAAATTGTTAAGAAAGAAAGTGGAGAAAGCTTATCTTTTTTATTGAAAAATCTTGCAGTTGATTCTGATAAAATTAAAGATATTGAAATTAGTATTATTGAGCCCTCAGGTTGGTCTTATTGGTTAGCTATTATTTTACCTTTTCTTTTACCTCTGTTGATTATTTTAGTATTCTTTCTATTTATGATGCGTAGCGCTCAAGGGATGAATTCTAAAGCGATGAGCTTTGGTCAATCAAATGCCAAGGATTTTAATTTAGACAATAAGGCTAAGGTAAGTTTTAAAGATGTGGCTGGCGCTAAAGAGGCTAAGGAAGAACTAGGTGAAGTAGTGGAGTTTTTAAGATTCCCTAAAAAATTTGTAGATTTAGGCGCTCGTATTCCTCGCGGAGTGCTATTGTTAGGTAGTCCAGGGACCGGTAAAACATTATTAGCACGAGCAGTTGCGGGTGAGGCAAAGGTCCCCTTTTTCCATATATCAGGGTCAGAATTTGTTGAGATGTTTGTTGGTGTTGGTGCGTCTCGGGTGCGTTCATTATTTCAGAAAGCCAAGAAACATTCACCATGCATTGTTTTTATTGATGAAATAGATGCTGTCGGTCGTCGGCGTGGTGCTGGTCTTGGCGGCTCTCATGACGAGAGAGAACAAACTCTAAATCAGATTTTAGTAGAAATGGATGGTTTTGAGGTTAGTCAAAATGTAATTGTTATTGCAGCCACTAATCGTCCTGATGTGCTTGATCCTGCCCTGCTTAGGCCAGGACGCTTTGATCGACAAGTTGTAATTGATAAGCCTGATTTACGCGATCGTGAAGCAATATTAAATGTGCATGCTAAGAAAAAGCCACTAGCAAAAAATGTTAAATTAAAGAGAATCGCTGAACGGACGCCTGGTTTTTCGGGCGCAGATTTAGCTAATTTACTTAATGAGGCAGCAATCTTAACTGCTCGTGAAAATAAAAAAGAAATTGGCATGGAGGAATTATTCTCTTCCATTGAAAAGGTGATGATTGGGCCAGAGCGTAAAAGCAGGATTATTAGTGATCGAGAACAGAAGATAACAGCCTATCATGAAGCTGGTCACGCTATAGTGGCTCATTTTTTGCCTAACTCTGATCCAGTACAAAAGGTTTCTATTATTGCTCGTGGTCAAGCTGGGGGCTATACCTTAAAAGTTCCCACTGAAGATAAATACTTTCATGCTAAATCTGATTTTCTAAATGAAATAGCTATATTATTAGCAGGACATTTAATAGAAAAAGAAATTTTTGGTGAAGTGACTACTGGTGCCAGCTCTGATCTACGCCGAGCCACTTCAATTGCTCGAAGTTTAATCACCGATTTTGGCATGAGTGATGTATTAGGTCCTAGAACTTTCGGACAAAAAGAAGAGTTAATTTTTCTAGGTCGAGAGATTCATGAACAAAAAGATTATAGCGAAAATGTAGCTGAGCAAATAGATTTAGAAATCAGTAATTATATTAATCAGGCAGCTTTGAAAGCAAAAACTATACTTAAAGATAATAGAGTTAAATTAGAAAGAGTGGTGGCTGCTCTGCTTAAAACGGAAACTTTAGAAAAAGAAGAGTTTGAAGAGTTGGTGGCTGATTCTGAAATTGGGAATAATAAAGTTTAGTTGACTAATGTTTGCTTTTAGTTATACTAAAAGTGGTTAATAATTATAGAAATTAAATAATAATCATAATAATAATCATAAATTCTTTTTAATAATATGGCTAATCCTAAAAAAAGAAAATCAAAAAGTGCAGTTAGAACTAATCGTGCTCATTTAGCTTTAACAAAAGTTACGCTTAATAAATGTCCGCAATGTGGCAAAACAAAACAACCTCATATCGCTTGTACTTTTTGCGGTTATTATCGTGGCCGAAAAATATTGAAAGTTGATGATCCAGTTAAAAATGTAAAAACTAAAAAATAAGTTATGTCTAACCGTCATCTCTCTCGAACAATTGCCCTGCAAACCCTGTTTGCTTGGGATTTTAATGGTCGTAATGGACAAAATACGGAATCTTTAATGAAGGATAACTTTATTAATTTTGCTCCTGATTTTGATGATGGTGGCTTTGTTGGCGAATTAGTACGCGGAGTAATGGATAATCAAAATGAAATTGATCAAGCGATAATTAAGTATGCAACTGAGTGGCCCTTGGATCAGATAACTACAATTGACCGGAATGTTTTACGTTTGGGTTTATATGAGCTTTTATTTACCGAAATTCCTCCTCGAGTTGCTATTAACGAAGCAATTGAAGTTGCTAAAAATTTTGGTGGAGACGCTTCAGGTAAATTTATCAATGGCGTTTTAGGGGCTATTTATAATGAATGGAGTGATGAAGAAAAAAAGGAACGAGATAATCATTGGGATAAAAAGAAAGAAGATGAGGAAACTAATATTAAAAGCGATCTTTCTGCTAAAATCAAGGAAGATAGTGAGGGACTTTAGTCCCTATTCTATTCTTGGATTGGTTTTAATTTCTTGTTAAGCTAGATAATAGCGGGTGATAGGTTTAACTTGACTCTCTATATTCTAGTAGAACTTAAACATATGACTGCTATCGAAAAATTGGAACATGAGCTTGAATTAAATTTTAATAATAAAAATATATTGAAGCAGGCGATGATTCATCGCTCATATTTAAATGAACATTCAGAATTAGAACAAGGTCATAATGAGAGGTTAGAATTTTTAGGTGATGCAGTTTTAGAAATTATAGTTACTGAGCACCTTTATCTCAATTACCCTAATACCCCTGAAGGAGATCTAACTAATTGGCGGGCATCATTAGTTAATTCAAAAATGCTTTATTTAATTGCTCAGGAGTTAAGATTAGATGCCTGTTTATATCTATCTAAGGGCGAGGCTAAAGATAAGAATAAAAAATCACGACATTATATTTTAGCTAATGCAGTAGAGGCGCTGATTGGAGCTATTTATTTAGATCAAGGAATTAAGTCGGCAAGCATTTTTGTGAATAAATATATTATTAATAAATTACCCGATATTTTAAAAAATAAATCTTATCTTGATCCTAAATCACATTTTCAAGAACAAGCACAAGAAAAAAGAGGAATTACTCCTCGTTATGAAATTATTAGTGAGTCAGGCCCTGACCATGATAAACTATTTGAGGTTGGTCTTTATCTGGATGAAGAGTTTATTGTTAATGGTAAAGGTTCTTCAAAGCAAGAAGCTCAAGTTAAAGCAGCTGCTAACGGTCTTATAAAATTAAATTGGTAAATTTATGGATGTAAAAAAAATACTAAATGAAATGGCCAAGATAGATGCATCGGATTTGCATTTAGTCTTTAATTTACCTCCAATGATGAGAAAGGATGGTTGTTTAAAAATAATTCCTGATAAATTATTCCGCAAAGGTAATGCATCATTACGCATCTCAGACGCTGAATTGGAACAAACGGCTAAAGAATTATTAGATCCTATTCAATGGAATAGGCTGTTACAAGAGAAAGACTTAGATGCGGCTGTCGCCCTAAATAATGCGCGCTATCGTTTAAATTTTTCTTTTGAAAGAGGTCATTTACGTATGGTGGCCAGAGTTATTCGTGAGACTAAACCTAGTTTAGCTGAAATTGGTATGCCTGATTCGGTTAAAGATTTATTGGATTTAAATCAAGGCTTAGTTTTAGTAACCGGGCCAACTGGTTGTGGTAAATCAACCACTTTGGCAGCTATGGTCAATCATATAAACTCTAATCGCGCCTGTCATATTTTAACTTTAGAAGATCCAATTGAGTTCATGTTCAGCCCCGAGAAAAGTATCATTTCTCAGCGTCAGTTAGGTGAAGATATGATTAGTTTTGCGGCTGGTTTAAAACATGCATTAAGACAAGATCCTAACGTAATTATGGTTGGTGAAATGAGAGATTTAGAAACTATTGGAGCAGCAATCACTTTAGCGGAAACTGGCCATTTAGTTTTGGCTACTCTGCATACCTATAATGCTGCTCAAACAATTGATCGAATTATTGATATTTTTCCAGCCCATCAACAAGGTCAAATTAGGTCACAGTTGTCAATGATTTTAGCAGCGGTTATTTCGCAAAGGCTTCTACCAGATCCAGCTGGGGGCAGGGTTGCGGCTAGAGAAATTCTCCTTCATAACGACGCTATTGCTAATTTAATTAGAGAAAATAAGATTGCGCAAATAAAAACTGTGTTGGAGACTAATAGTCAAAATGGTATGACCACGATGGATAGACATTTAAAAGAGCTATATAATAAAAATAAGATATCCAGACAAACAGCCATAGATTATATGGAAGATAGTAATTTGCTAGATTCATAATTTTTTAGTAGAAAAGATTGAAAAAGCTTTTGATTTTAGGGTCTTGACAATATTTTTAAAAGCTTTATAATTAATATCAGTTTTTACAAGTTGCCTATGAATATTTATTTTAGTCTTATTAAACTTAAGCGGTTATGAAGTAATTGGCTTTTTTGCTAATATCTTGAACCGCATTCACGCGGTTTTTTTGTCCTTAAAATCTAATTTAGCTTGAATATTTAATTACTCCCATCAATTATTATATTGGTAGTAGTAAACTAATATTTAAATGAACTTTAACACTTAAATAAAATTTTATCACTTTTAAGGAAAAGTGATTTCCTGCATCGGTTTATTTTGCAATTTCCAGATGCTAGGAAGTAAAAAAAATCGCACTTGCGAAGAAGTGCGTACACTTTTGAAAGCAAAAGTGTGGGAAAATCTCGTAAAGAGTATATGGCGGATGCCTAGACATAAGAAAGCGATGAAGGACGTAGCAGCCTGCGATAAGCTGCGGTGAGGTGGCAAGCAACCTTTGACCCGCAGATCTCCGAATGGGGAAACCCCCTTTGTTGTAGACAAAGGTACCGTGACCGTTTGGTTGCGGTAGAAGACCCAGTGAACTGAAACATCTTAGTAGCTGGAGGAAAAGAAAACAATAGTGATTCTCCAAGTAGTGGCGAGCGAACGGGGAGGAGCCTAAACTTGTCGAACTGAGATTTTAAGCCAGCTTGCTGGTGAGAAATCAGAAGGTTCTAGAACCATATGTTCCACAAGGGTTGCAAGATAAATGTGTCTGTTATCTAGAATTAACAGGACAGAGTCATAAAAAATAATTTTTAGCAGAAGTGAGCTGGAAAGCTCAGCCAGAGAGGGTGATAGCCCCGTAAGCGAAAAAAATTATTTCTCTGTTATATTTAATCTTAAGTAGTGCGGGACTCGTGAAATCCCGTATGAATCAGGGTCGACTATGACCCAAGGCTAAATATTTCTTATGATCGATAGTGAACTAGTACCGTGAGGGAAAGGTGAAAAGCATCCCGAGAGGGAGGTGAAATAGTACCTGAAACCATATACTTACAAAGAGTCGGAGCCGCGTTCGCGCGGTGACGGCGTGCCTATTGAAGAATGAGCCAACGAGTTTGTTCTATGTGGCTTACATAATCTCCTCTGGAGAGTATGTGTAGTGAAAGCGAGGGTTAATAGCCCGCATTGTGCTTCGCTTTTGCGCATTAATTTATTAGTGCGACAAGAGCGAAGTACACGTCGCATGGACAAGACCCGAAGCCGGGTGATCTAACCATGTCCAGGTTGAACTCTGTCGAAAGACAGAGGAAGGACCGAACCCACTAGTCGTGCAACACTAGGGGATGAGATGTGGTTAGCGCAGAAATTGTAATCGAACTCGGCAATAGCTGGTTCTCCTCGAAATAGTTTTACGACTAGCCTCGAGCGCTGATTATGGGGGGTAGAGCACTGGATGAGGGCGGGTCCTCGGATACCGTCTTCAATCAAACTCCGAATACCCATAAGTGTAGCTCGGGAGTCAGACCGTGGGCGCTAAGGTTCACTGGTCAAAAGGGAAACAGCCCAGATCACAATCTAAGGTCCCTAAATATATGCTAAGTGTAAAAGGTGGTGTTGTGACCGCGACAATTAGGAGGTTGGCTTAGAAGCAGCCATCCTTTAAAGATAGCGTAATAGCTCACTAATCAAGTTGTTTCGCGCCGAAAATTTACCGGGGCTAAGCATATTACCGAAGATGTGAACTTAATAATTTATTATTAAGTGGTAGAGGAGCATTCCTTTCAGCGTTGAAGCCGTGCCGTGAGACATGGTGGAGCGGAGGGAAGTGAGAATGTTGGCATGAGTAGCAAAAAGGCGGGTGAAAATCCCGCCCACCGAAAATCTAAGGTTTCCTGGGCAACGAGAATCGCCCCAGGGTTAGTCGATCCTAAGGTGTAACTAATGTAATGTTAGTGTAACCGATGGAAGAGCTGGTTAATATTCCAGCACTGCTGTGTTTTTCCGATGGAGGGACGCGGCTCTAAAGTTTGAGCGGGCTATGGTATGTCCGTTGAAGATTCCAAGAAATGACCTAGGTAAATCCGGGTCAATAATTTCAAGGGATAGCCAAGAGATGAAGTCGCAAGACGGAGTCAATTCAAGTAGCAGAGTCGACAAGAAAAACTTCTAGGGCTAAGAACATGGCAATCGTACCGTAAACCGACACAGGTAGATAAGGCGAGGAGCCTAAGGTGTACGAGAGAACCTTCGCTAAGGAACTCGGCAAAATAGCGGCCGTAATTTCGAGATAAGGCCTGCCCTATGCAAGTAGGGCCGCAGCTAAAGAGCTCAAGGGACTGTTTATCAAAAACACAGCTCTCTGCTAACTCGCAAGAGGATGTATAGAGGGTGAAGCCTGGCCAGTGTCCGAACGTTAAGAGGAGAGGTTAGCACTTCGGTGCGAAGCTTTGAATCCAAGCGCGGATGAACGCCGGCGATAACTATAATCGTCCTAAGGTTTTGTAGTTTAATTTATTAGACTGCAAAAGACTGGGACGATTATAAATTGATAATCATAAAAGTTCGTTGCCTGGCTATGGCGAAAGTCATAGTTGTCATAAAATACTCAGTAAAATGCGTGAAAATCCTCAAAAGATTAGGAGTACTCAGAGCTATGCTCTAGTAAAAATCTCTTAATACACGGGGCAAACGCGCAGGATTAATAATTAATCCTCAGAGACTAAACACTGAGGCTCTAAAGCATATAAATTAATTTATGCCATGAGTAAGATATAGTCCATGCTTAATAGAAATATTAAGAAGCCACAGAGCGAAATTCCTTGTCGGGTAAAATTGGTCGGACTCTGTTATTCAACAGAGAATCAACTTGCCCGAAAACGTAGCAATACGTTAAAAGTAAACTGACTCATAACGGTGAAACCCTACTGCTTAGATAGAAGTAAGGGGCAATACCGTGGGAACTCTTTTTTAAGAGACCCGTAACGACTGAGCCGAAAGGCAAGACTTTCTAATTTGAATTAGAGAGTAACACGTCAGCTCTTGCTAAAAACAATCATCCATGGAGGCTTAATTAAAACTTATGGATATAAAATCTTATGTAACTGGTTTTGTTGATGGAGAAGGGTGTTTCTTAATTTCTTTTTCTTTAAGAAGTAAAATGAAATTAGGAATAGAAGTAAGACCCAGTTTCTCTGTTAGTCAACACCAAACAAGTAAAGAAATCATTTTCTTTCTGCAAGACTTTTTTGCTTGCGGGGGAGTAAAATTTTCTAAACAAGATCAAAACTATAAATTTGAAGTAAGGAATATTTCTGATTTAATCAAAAATATTATCCCTCACTTCAAAAAATATCCTTTAAAAACTTCTAAAAAAGAAGAGTTTGAAAAATTTGCTTATATTTGTAAGTTAATTTATGCAAATCATCATCTTTCTAGAAAAGGTTTAGGGGAAATAATTAAGCTAAGTGAAAAGTTAAATGTTAGAGGTAATAAAAAATATAATCAACAAGACCTCCTAAAGATGATAGCAAGATGAAAGTATAGTCTAATCATTATAGTAATGTAATGTTAATTTGAAGTTCCGACCTGCACGAATGGCTTAACCACTTGAGCACTGTCTCAGCGAAGGACTCGGTGAAATTGCAAGACGAGTAAAGATGCTCGTTAACCACAGTTGGACGAGAAGACCCCGTGAAGCTTTACTACAGCTTGATATTGAATTAGGGTTATACATGATCAGTATAGGTGGGAGCCTTCGGGCACCAGTGAGATACCACCCTTGTATATTTTTAATTCTAACCCCGTTTATCGGGGGACAGTGTCTGGTGGGTAGTTTGTCTGGGGCGGATGCCTCCCAAAAAGTAACGGAGGCGTTTACAAAGGTTGGCTATCCCGGAATGGAAACCCGGGAGATAGTGTAAAGGCATAAGCCAGCTTTACTGCGAGACTTACCGGTCAAGCAGTCGCGAAAGCGGAACTTAGTGATCCGACCATTCAATATAGGATGGTGGAAGCTCATCGGATAAAAGCTACTCCGGGGATAACAGGCTAGTCGCGCCCAAGCGTCCACAGCGACGGCGCGGTTCGGCACCTCGATGTCGGCTCGTCGCATCCTGGGGGTGAAGAAGCTCCCAAGGGTTGGGCTGTTCGCCCATTAAAGCGGCACGCGAGCTGGGTTCAGACCGTTTAGAGGCTAAATAAATTGGCATCTGAACGCTCTGAATCCAGAGGAAAGACATCAAATATACGGCGGCGATATCAAGTAATTGATATTGGCATAAAAAGTTGACTCATATCGGTGAAGTCCTAACAGTTAATTAAAATTAACCTGTCATATGTTAGGATAATATCGAGGGAAGTCGCTTATGTTAAAATTAACGCAATAAGATTATTATTGAACATAAGTTGACCCCGTAGAGACTAAACGTCAACCTCCTGAAAGCGTTTCAGGATGAAGGTATAGTCCATGCACTTAGTAATGAGTGACAATCATGCGTAAGACAGGTCGGTCTCCTATCCACTGTGGTCGTGGAAACTTGAAGAGGCCCTTCCTTAGTACGAGAGGACCGGGAAGGACGAAGCTCTAGTGTACCTGTTGTTCTACCAAGGGCATTGCAGGGTAGCTACCTTCGGTTTAGATAAGTGCTGAAAGCATCTAAGCACGAAGCTGTCTCTAAGATTAGGTTTCATAGACTGGTTAAAGATTATAACCTTGATAGGCTGTACGTGTAAGTCCAGTAATGGATTGAGCGGAGCAGTACTAATAAGTCATTAGATTTTCCCACACTTTTGTTTATCAAATAACAAAATATTCTTCGAAAATATAGCAAAA
>Ga0265294_10004859_pt1 | contig 16575 bp, 12 predicted proteins | sample MunlanPumphouse3_FD_192504 | JGI IMG/M metagenome (GOLD analysis project Ga0265294, IMG submission 192504) | Groundwater microbial communities from a municipal landfill in Southern Ontario, Canada - Pumphouse #3 | ecosystem: Environmental > Aquatic > Deep subsurface > Groundwater | place...
AATCGTCTGCCAGTGCGTCGCACCGAGGGCGAGGCTCCCCTCCCGGTACCCGCGGGGCACGGCACTGATTGCGTCCTCCGATACGCTGACGATCGTCGGGAGCGCCATGATGCCGAGCAGGATGGACCCGGCAAGCCAGGTCTCGCCGGACGCGACATCAAAGACGAGACGGATCTGGTCGGTCAGTATGACGAGACCGAAGAAACCGTAGACCACCGAGGGTATCCCTGCCAGGAGCTCGATGGCGGGTTTCACGACCGCCCGCACCCGGGGTGATGCAAGTTCGGCGATGAAGACGGCACTTGCGATCCCAAGGGGGATTGCGATTACCATCGCGCCGAGCGTGACAAGGAGCGTGCCTGCGATCAAAGGGTAGATGCCGTATGTGGGCGTCGCTCCCGTCGGGTTCCAGAGATCGCCGGTGATGAAGTTCCAGACCCCGACCTCCTCAAAGATAGGATAGCCGTTCCTGAGCAGGAAGATGAAGATGAAGAAGATGGCAACGACGGCGAAGATGGCCGTACAGAACCAGAGTGCCCGGATGGCTTTTTCGCGAACCTGCCGCCCTTTTTTCCAGGGAGAGAAAGGCTTATTGGGGATGGACGGTTCTCTGGCCGTTCTCGGCCGGGGATGGGGGGCCGGATTGCCGGGCCCGCCCGGTCGCCCCCCGCAGAGCGGCGCCATGCCGCTCGATAGAGGGGTTCGTTTACGAACATTGTCTCCTTTGTTCATGGTTACCAGACCGGGGCCCATGGCCCCATACCACGACCATCATCTGTGCACGTTGGCACCGTGGTCTGGTTTAGCATGTAAGCATGCCGATGGAAAGATGTTCCCGACGGAGACTATATGTGTATATGTACGGTCAATAAACAATATTGTAGTATATACCTGTGGCAAATGTATATATCATTCCGGCACCAACGCTTATCGAACATGGAGATCCGAAAAGTCCAGATCACCGGCGGCTCGTCGTATATTGTATCCCTGCCGAAGCAATGGGTTAAATCCATGAATATCCAGAAGAACGACCCGATAGGGCTGATCGTGCAACCCGACGGCTCACTTCTGGTCACCCCGAAGATCAGCGGGGAGTCGGTCCACCGGGTCAGGGTCTTTGAGGTCGGCGCCACGACGGACCGCACGTTCCTGCTCCGCCTCCTGGTCGGGGCATATATTGCCGGTTTCACGACCATCCGCCTCGAAGCGAAAGGGCGGCTGCCGCCGTTTATACGGCAGCTGGTCAGGGAGTTCACGCAGATGGCGATCGGGCAGGAGGTGATAAGCGAGACAAATTCGTCGATAACGCTCAAAGATCTCCTCAACCCTGCTGAGATGCCGTTTGAGAACACCATAAAGCGGATGCACGTGCTGGTCCGGGGCATGCAGCAGGATGCGATGGCTGCGCTCCGGGGGCATGATGAGGCTCTCGCCGAGGATGTCATCGCGCGGGACACGGAAGTTGACCGGCTGCACTGGCTCGTTGCGCGGCAGGATAACCTCATCTTGATCGATACCACACTCTCGCGCCGGATGGAGATCCCGGTAAGGCAGGCGGCGTATTACTTCCAGGTCAGCAGGATCGTTGAGCGGATAGGCGACCATGCCACCCGGGTGGCGTATAACGCTCTTGCCCTGATCAACCGCGAGGTCGACCCGGAAACGCTCGATCTCATGGACGAGGCGAGCACGCTTGCTCTCGATATCTTCTCGCGGAGCATGGAGGCGTTCCATGTGGGAGATATTGGACGGGCGAACGCGACGCTCCAGATGGTGCGCGATCTTGAGGAGAAGACCCGGGAGATCAACGCCAGGGTGCTCCAGGTCGAGGCGGTGGCGGCGATCCCCGCCGGCCAGATCGCAGACAGTATCCGGCGGATCGGGGAGTACTCAGGCGACATCTGTGAGAGCGTCATCAACTATATCATTGGGCAGGAGGCTTGACGGCCAGGAAGGACCCCGGACCTCCGGGCATACAGTAATCCCTGACCAGCACGAACTCTCTTTGCCGGTGGTGACGTGGCGAGCCTCATATCGATCGTCGTTCTCATCATAGTCTTTCTCCTGATCGCGGTCCGCAAGATCGGGAACGTCAGCCTCGGCATCTGGCAGGTGATGCTTCTTGGGGCCGTTGCCGTCCTGCTGACCGGAGAGATCACGCCGGAGGAGGCGCTTGCAGCAATAGACGTCGACGTGATGCTCTTCCTCTTTGGTATGTTTGTGGTAGGGGAGGCGCTCGCCGAGAGCGGCTACCTCTACCACCTGGCCTCCCGCCTCTTCTCCCGGGCAGAGTCGGTCCGGCACCTGGTCTTTCTCATCCTCGTCGGCGCCGGGGCGCTCTCGGCGCTCCTGATGAACGACACCCTGGCGGTCGTCGGCACCCCGCTCATGCTGTATTTCGCGCGACGGCACGGCATCTCCCCAAAGCTCCTGCTTCTGGCACTTGCCTTCGCAGTCACGACCGGCAGCGTCGCAAGTCCCATCGGGAACCCGCAGAACCTCCTGATTGCGCTCTCGGGGGGCGTTGAGAATCCGTTTATCACGTTCCCCCTCTACCTGACCGTTCCGACGGTGATCTCTCTCCTGGTGGCCTACGTATTCCTCTGCCGGGCGTTCCGCGACGAGCTCCACCCAGCGGCGCTGGTGCACTGCGAGGAGGAGATCCGCGATCCCTCGCTCGCGGCTCTTGCCCGCCTCTCGCTCATCCTTCTCGTCCTCCTGATCGTGGTCAAGGTCGTTTTGGTCATGTTCGTCCCGGAATTCGACATCAGGCTGACCTGGATAGCGCTTGTTGCGGCACTCCCGATTCTCGCCGGGAGCAGGCGGCGCGTCGAGATCCTCCGCCGGGTCGACTGGCCTACCCTGGCCTTCTTTGCCGGCCTCTTTGTCCTCATAGCGAGCGTCTGGCAGTCGGGGTTCTTCCAGATGCTCGTCGAGGGGAGTTCTATTGATCTCTCTGCCGTCCCGGTCATCGCCACGGTAAGTGTCATAGTCTCGCAGTTCGTCTCAAACGTCCCCTTCGTCGCCCTTTCCCTCCCGGTCCTTGCGCACCTCGGGACGTCTACACCTGCCATGATGGCGCTTGCGGCCGGGAGCACCATTGCCGGGAACATGCTGATTCTCGGTGCGGCAAGCAACGTCATCATCATCCAGGCCGCCGAGAAGGACGGAGAGACGCTGACGTTCCGGGAGTTTGCCCGGGTCGGTGTCCCGCTCACCGTCGTCCAGACGGCAGTCTACGTCCTCTTCCTCTCGCTCTTCCCGGCGTGAGACTCCATCGACCCCAGTTCTGCATCGAGATCCAGGTTGAGCGAACCGAACCTGATCGATGCGACGGCGGCGGGATCAAAGGGCGGGGCAACAACCGTAAGCAGGCGCCGCCTGGTGTGCATCTCCCCGGCGATGCCGAGGGCGAGGCTGAAGTTGTCGTGGTCGTTCAGCGAGACCAGGCGCCGTCTGGCCCCGTGGGGGTTCTTCAGGTCCGGTATCCGGCCCTGGAGCCCGAGCCCGCGGATCGGAACTTCCCGGGGCAGGGCTTCGGCGAAATAGGCAGCGAACCGCTCCTCACGGTAGCGTCGCCGCTCGGTTGCGGTCCTGGTGACGGCCGCCGGGGATACGGGGACCCGGTGGATCGTGATCGCGGGGTGCCGGGCGAAGTTCGCGAGCAGCGGTTCCAGCTCCCGCCCGTGCTGGAGGGCGACAAGCCGGGTGGGGCGGAGCAGGTCGACCATCTGGACCTGGAACTCAATGCCCACCCCGCCGAAGACGAGCCCGGGTGAGTCGATGATGGTGGCGTCTGCCCCCAGTTCAGCGGCCTTCTCGACGAGACGCTTTGCCCCGGTCAGCGTCTGGAGGAAGTGGCCGCCCGGGGATGTCGAACCGACGAACCTGAGGTGGGGCCGGCCGGGCAGCCCTGGTGGGAGGGGGTAGAGGACCATCCCCTCGGTCGTCGGCGGGCCGACCGTCGACTGTCCGGTGTCGCAGTCGACGTATGCTGCCCGCATATGAGCTGCTGTTTTGTCGACGAGGTAACGACAGAGCGTCGTCTTTCCGCTGTTCGTCGATCCGATGACGTAGATGCGCTCAGGAGTGTCCGCCTGCGAGAGTGCCGCGGCGAGTTCCTCCCACCCCTCCCCGATGATGATCACGACCTGATGAACCTCCTCGATAGAACAGGTTGCGGTTCATGGATATAGTGGTTGATTGTCTGGCCCCTCCGGAGATGGGTGCGCCTGTGCGGGGGGCTCGCCCCCATCCGGGCATGATTCCCGCCACGGTCCACTGCTCCGGGGTCTCCGGGGATCAGGCTGGTTTCATGCGCACAGCATGAGGCACAGCCTCACGGCCACATCAACACGACGATTGCTCCGGTGTTGGAGAACTCTTGGGGCGGCCATGACGTGGCACTAAAAAATGAGGGGCGAGTATCTGATGAGGGTTAAATGAGCCCGAGACTGGAGAGTTCGGAGAGGATCCGCTGCACCGCACGCCTGGCATCTTCGGGCTGCTTGCCGCCCGTGATGATCAGTTTGCCGGACCCGAAGAGGAGAACGACCACCTTCGGGTCGTCGAGCCGGTAGACGAGCCCTGGAAACTGCTCGGGCTCGTACTCGATCTTGTCCAGATTGAACCCCACGGCGATCTTATTCAGGTTGATCGGCGTCCCAAGATCGGCCGATGTGACGATATTCTGGACTTTATAAGTCAGGTTTTCAGGGATGTCGATATTGAGTGCGCGCAACTGGTCGCCCAGGATCTGCAGGCCCCGCGAGAGGCTGTCGATGCTCTTTGCGCCGGTGAGGACGACCTTACCGGACCCGAAGACGAGCGCCGCGATCTTCGGGTCCTGCATCCGGAGAACGACGCCGGGGAACCGTTTCTTATTGTACTCCGCGTCTTTCAGCTGGGAGGCAAGGGAGTTGAGATCAAGAGAGTCTGTCACTTTTGCGGAAGCGACAATATTTTCTATCTTGAGGGACTCCTCTGGTCTGTGCTCTTTCATATTTATAAAGTGCTTAAAACAGTATATAAATGGTTGGGTATTTATCCAGCGGGGTTCCGGGGACCGGGCGGGAAGACCCCCTGTGCATGCCTGGGTATGAGAGCGACGCTCTTTCGTCGGGATGACACCTCCCCCGGGTTTTACCATCATGCCGGGGGAGATCCCGGTACACCCGGCCTGTAGACCTCCTCCCTGTCTGGCGGGGAGGTCGTCCCCAAACGCCTCTGCCGGGAGTGGGCTCGCCCCCATTGGCGTTAACGTTCGATATGGAGACTTGTGAGGATACCGTCCAATTCAGGAGACGAACGTCGGTTTCGGGTATTACTGGTCGGCCTGTGGCCAATCGTCCACCTCCTCGGAAAACGGTCGTGATCCTTGTCTGGGGGGCAATCAGCGAGAGCCCGACCGGTTCGCTCCGGAAGTTCATCGTGCCCGGGCAGGGTTTGCCCCTGGGGATAAGCCCGGGCACCGCCCCCGCTCCCTCAGGGGGCGGGGGAGGAGCGCCGCGAGCCGGGCGGGGTGGGGGCTACGAGGAGGGATCTACGAGTTCCGTCGCCTGCGGGGAGGGGGCTCGCCCCCTCCCCTGTCCCCACCCCCCCGGGGCGATTCCCACCACGGTCCACTGCCCGGGTGAGGGGGGGATACTCCGCGTTCACCAGAACCGACATGGGGGTTCAACAGGGCTTGAACCTCGCCGATAGCCAACCCGGAACGCAGTGCACCCCGGGGCACGTTCGTGCCAATGGGGACACCCTCTCCCGGTCCCTCCCCTACAAGGCGATACCCAGTGGCAAGCCGTGTCAGCACTTTTGATGCTGGATATTGCTTACTTCTTTGCGAACGCGCGTCAGAATGCTCTGAACCATGTGGATATGCGGTCGCAAGGTACTTTTGGGATGTGCTCGGGATGACAGCCGGGTCGTTCACTCCTCCAGGGTCGAGATGTCCCCGGGGTCCACGCCCATTTCCTGCGCTTTTAAGACCCGTCTCATGATCTTGCCGCTCCGGGTTTTGGGGAGCGAACTGACGAAATCGATCTCGGACGGCATGGCGATGGGCCCGAGTGTCATCCGGACATGGTAGATGAGGTCTTTCTTCAGTTTCTCCCCGGGCTGTTGGCCGTTCCTGAGGATGACGAAGGCCTTGATAGTGTTGCCCTTCAGGGCGTCTGGTTTCCCGATGACGGCCGCCTCAGCCACCGCCTCATGGGAGACGAGCGCGCTCTCGACCTCCGCGGTGCCGATGTTGTGCCCGGCGACGACGATCAGGTCGTCGGCACGCCCGATGACCATGATGTAACCGTCCTCGTCCTTCACCGCGAGATCAGCAGCGGTGTAGCACCCCGGGATGGTCTCCCAGTACTTACGGTAGCGTTCATCATCTCCCCAGACCGTCCGCATCATCGATGGCCAGGGCTCCTTGATGACCAGGAGGCCGCCGGTACCGGGCGGGACCGGGTTACCCTCCCGGTTGACGACGTCCGCGACGACACCCGGGATCGGCCTTCCCACGAATCCCGGGCGCATGGGCTCGCCGATCATCGTGGTCAGCATGTGCATCCCGGTCTCGGTCTGCCACCAGGTATCCACGATCGGGCACCTGTCCTTTCCGATGGTGTGGTAGAACCACTCGAATGCCTCGGGGTTGAGCGGTTCGCCGACTGACCCAAGGATACGGAGCGACGAGAGGTTATAGCGGTTCGGCCACTCCTCGCCCACCCGCATGAACATCCGGATGGCAGTCGGGGCGGTGTAGAAGATGGTGACACCGTATTCCTCGATGAGGTCCCACCAGGTGCCCGGCGTCGGGTGATCGGGGGTTGCCTCCGCGATGAAACAGGTGGCGCCGTTCAGGAGTGGGCCGTAGACGCCGTAACTGTGGCCGGTGATCCAGCCGGGGTCGGCGGTGCACCAGTAGACATCATCGTCCCTGATGTCGAAGACGTGCTTTGTCGTGTAGTAGGTCCCGACCGTATACCCGCCGCAGGCATGCACGATGCCCTTTGGTGCTCCGGTGGTGCCGCTCGTGTAGAGGATGAAGAGCGGATCCTCGGCATCCATTGGTTCAGCAGGGCATTCACGGCTCTTGCCGTCTACCAGATCATAGTAGTCGACCTCCATCTCGGGGTGGAGCTCCACGGGTATATCGGTATCGCGCCGCAGAACGACAATCCGCTCCACGCTCGGCGCGTTGACGACTGCCTCCTCGACGATGTTTTTGAGCGGGATCGCCCTGCCGCGCCGGTAGGTGACGTCGGCGGTGATGACCACCTTCGCGTTGGTGCCCCGGATCCGCTGGTTGAGTGCATTGGCGCCGAACCCCCCGAAGACGACCGAATGGATGGCCCCGATCCGGGCACAGGCCAGCATCGCGATGACCTGTTCGGGCACCACCGGCATGTAGATGCAGACCCGGTCGCCCTTCCCGACGCCGAGGCTTTTGAGGCCATTCGCGAACCGGCAGACCGCCTGGAAGAGCTGGCGGTAGGTGTAGATCCGCTCCTCGCTCTCGGTCTCCCCCCGCCACATGAGCGCGACCTTGTTGCGTCGCTGGTTGTGAGCGTGGCGGTCCAGGCAGTTGTGGGTGATGTTGAGTTTCCCGTTCAGGAACCACCTGGCGTACGGGTAGTCCCACTCCTTCACACGGTCCCAGGGCTGGAACCACTCAAGCTCTCTGGCGACGTTGTCCCAGAACCCATCGGGGTCTGCCAGGAACGCCTGGTAGGTCTTGGTGTAGTTGCCCATCCAGGACTGTTCCCTGCACCTGACCTCGGGAGTGTAGTACTTCGCCTCCTCGAGTTTGACACTGAAATTTTCAGTCATCCGATTACCTCTATTCTACATTATTAATAATGTAGATCCTATATCAACATTCTGGTTGAACGGGTGGATCCGGCGTGAAAGACATGCCTCCAGGGGGCGGGTTAGGGCATGTGCACCCGGAGAGGGGTTGCCCGGCGTTCGTGCGAAAATCACCCAGTTTCGCACAATTTGAGTCTCCAGGCGGTCAGTTCGTCACGCTCCCAGGTACGGCCATTGCCTCGCCGGGGCAGGGACCTGCCGCGCTGTCTTGCGTGCAGGGGGCGCGAACTGGTATAAGGGTTACGGATCGTAGCGTGACATCAGGTCTGCAGCGGCGCACCGGAGCGAACCGCGTACTATACGGATGGGACAGCGGTCGCAGAGCGGTGACTTCCTGCACGCAGTCTTTCCAAGCCTGACGATCTGGGCGTGATAGTCGTTGAAGAGCTTCACGTCCGGTGGCAGATGGTCAGAGAAGAGGCGCTGCATCCGGTCGTAGGAGACCTTCTCCGGCAGGAGGCCGTAGCGCGAGAATATCCGCCTGGTGTAGGCATCGACGACGAAGACCGGCTTTCTACAGGCGTAGAGCAGGATGGTATCTACTGTCTCCTTCCCAAAGCCCCTGACCGCGAGCAGGCGCTCACGGAGTGCGCCTGTCTCTACGGCAGCCATCACCGCCGGGTCGGCCTGAAACTCAGTGACGTAGATCCCGGCGAACTCCTGGATCCGCTCCGCCTTCTGGTTATAGAACCGGGATGGGACGATCAGTTGGGCGATATCACTGGTATCGGCCGCGGCAAGCAGGTCGGGGTCGAGCATCCCGGCGGCTTCCAGGTTCGCGATGGCCTGCGCCGCGTTTGTCCAGGAGACGTTCTGGGTGAGGATAGCGCCGACCATCGTCTCGAAGGGGGTCTTTGCAGGCCACCAGTGCTGGTGGCCGAACGAAGCGTGCAGGGCGTCGTAGATCGTGAGCAGGTCGCCGGTGAGGGGTTTCGGTCTCATCGGCAGACATCCTCCTGCCACCACGGCCGTGCGGTGATCGTCATCCGCCAGTCGGCGCCGAAGGCCCGGCCGGTCACCCTGATCCCGGGCGCGGCCTGCCGGCGCTTGAACTCGGCCAGCCTGACCATCCTGAGGACCCGGTGGACGGTCTCCGCGGGATACCCGGCGGCGATGATATCACCTGGAGACTCGAAACAGTCGATGTGGCGATGGAGGATGGCGTCGAGAAGGTCATAGGGGGGGAGGACCTCCTGGTCGGTCTGGCCGGGGCGGAGCTCGGCAGAGGGGGGTTTTTCCAGCACCCGATCGGGGATGACCGGACGCTCCCTGTTCAACCACCGGCTGATCCGGTAGACCATCCCTTTCGAGACGTCGCCGATCACCGCAAGACCCCCCGCCATATCCCCATAGAGGGTCGAGTAGCCAACCGCGGCCTCTGATTTGTTCCCGGTGGAGAGCAGCATGGAGTCGAACTTGTTGGCAAGGGCCATCAGGACTACCGCCCGGATCCGGGCCTGCAGGTTCTCCTCGGTTGTGTCCCGGGGAAGCCCGGCGAAGACCTCCGCGAGGATTCCGTCGAACGCCTCCATCGCCGGGGCGATCGGGAGACAGCACGTCCGGATGCCGAGGTTCTCTGCAACCTCCCGGGCATCCTCGATGCTCTCCGGCGAGGTGTAGGGCGAGGGGAGGAGCACCCCGAGGACGTTCTCCGGCCCCAGTGCCCGGGCAGCGACCGCGGCCACAAGCGATGAGTCGATCCCGCCGGAGAGGCCGAGGAGGGCTGTCTCAAAACCAGATTTCCGGACGTAATCGCGGGTGCCGAGCACCAGCGCCTGCCAGATCTCGGATTCTGGTGCGAGATCGTCGGGAGCGACCGCCTGCGGGCCGGGGCGGTCGAGATCAACAGTCACGATATCTTCAGCGAAGGCCGCCCCCCGAGCGATGAGCGTCCCGTCGGCGCTGAAGACCGAACTCCGCCCATCAAAGACCAGGTCGTCGTTCCCGCCGACGAGGTTCGCTACGGCGATCACGACCCGGTGGTCCCTTGCGGTGCAGGCGAGCGCCTCCTCGCGCAGACCCTGCCTTCCGACAGCAAACGGTGATGCGGCGATGTTCACGATAACCTCAGCGCCGGCACTGACCAGTTCCCCGGCAGACCGTCCGCCGCACCAGATCTCCTCCCCGATAGAGACTCCCACCCTCCTCCCGGCGAGGAGGAGGACCCGGGGAGCCCCGGCCGCCGGCTCAAAGTAATGCCCTTCATCGAGTGCGCCGGAGGGGGAGAGATGGGTCTTTCCGAACGTCTCCCGGACAGCCCCATCCCTGAGGAGGGCTGCGGCGTTGAGGAGCGGTCGACCGGGGCCGGCGCGGTCCTGCGCGGCAAAACCGACGATGACCGGCGGCGCATCCTCAAGGTCGGCGGCCAGGTCTTCCATGACCTCGAGGCTCCGCTCCACAAACCCTCTCCCGAGGAGCAGGTCCCGGGGCGGGCACCCGGTCAGGGAGAGCTCCGGGGTCACGATCAGGTCCGGCCGGGAGTGTGCTGCCTCCTCGACACCTGCTGCTATCAGGTCGGCATTGCCGGTAAGGTCTCCGACGACTGTGTTCACCTGGAGGAGTGCGATCTTCATCTGTCCTGATCACTATTGGCGGAACCGATGGCATATGCCTTTGCACGGCCCTGCTTGCAGGAGAAAGAGAGCTGCGACACCCTGTAAGGCACTTCAGATCAGATCCCTTTTAAGGGCCGGAGGCTAAAGCGCCATTAGAGACTATGCAGAGAGCGCACCATAGTTCAGCACCCTCCGCCCCGTGCAGGAGGCCGTTTACGTCCCGTATTCACAATAAGGGGGAGTCAGCCTGATGCCCGGGAAACGCCGGTCTGCAGGCGGGAATACCCGGCTCCTCCTGGTTGCGGCATCGGTCATCGTCGCCTTCGCCGCAAACGCTGCCGGGCTTTTCTTCGGCGTCACCAGTGTCCTCCCGCACCTCTTCTACCTGCCGATCGTGCTTGTCGCCTACTGGTTCCCCCGCCGTGGTACCGCCTCCTCGCTCGCCCTGAGCCTCGGCTACCTGGCGATGACCCTGCCCTTCGCCGGGGGAGACGCAGGGCTGGCCGTCGCAGCGCTTGCGCGGGCCGTGGTCTTCGTTGCCATCGGCGCTGTAGTCTCGCTTCTCTCCCTGAGACTGCGGGAGCAGGAGCAGCGCTACCGCGGGGTCTTCGATAACTCGGAGGCAGGGACATTCATCGTTGCACCGGAGAATGCCGGTCCCCGCATCGAGGAGGTCAACTACGTGGGTGCCGCCCTCCTTGGCTCCACGACAAAAGACCTGATCGGCGAGCCCATCACCCGATTCCTCGACGACCCGGGGGCGTGGAGAGATTTTCAGGTGAAAGTCCGCCCTGATAAGGCCGTCTACGGCTACGAAGCGGCCCTCCGCCGTCCGGACGGGGTTGCTGTCCAGGTTATCGTATCAGGCGGCCGGCTCCCGGACGGGCGGATCATCCTCACGCTCGTCGATATCACCGCCCGGAAGAGTGCCGAAGATGCGCTCCGCCAGGCCAACACCAAACTGAATATAATGGGGCGCCTCACCAGAAATGACCTTATGTCGGCGGTATCGGGACTCCTCCGGAGGATCAGCGAGGGGATGGGCGAGTTTGACGACCCTGCCGTCCGCCGGTATCTGGAGAGCCTGGAAGAGGATGCCCGGTTCGTGCAGCGCCGTGCGGAGATCACCCGTGACTACCAGGACCTCGGTCTCCGGCCGCCGGGATGGCAGCCCCTGCAGGAGGTGATCCGGGAAGTGATGTCGTGCCTGCTGCTGCCCGGGGTCTCGGTCCGTTCCTGGGTTGAGCGGCTTGAAGTCTTTGCTGATCCGATGCTCGACCGGGTCTACGTTAACCTGATTGAGAACTCAGCCCGCCACGGGGAGACCGTATCAGAGGTCGTTATCACCTACCAGCTCCGGGACGATGGGCTCGTTATCTACGTTGAAGACGACGGTGTGGGCGTCCCCGAAGCGGAGAAGGAGAAGATCTTTGAGTACCGCGTTGACGGCGGGGGCGGACTCGGGCTCTTCCTCGTCCGGGAGATCCTCTCTATCACCGGTATGACGATCCAAGAGACCGGGAGGCCGGGCGAGGGGGCGAGGTTCGAGATACACGTGCCGCCGGATGGATACCGGCTCATCTGAGGCGAAGTTTATGTTTACAAAGGTGCTTATCCCGACAGACCTCTCTCCGGCCTCTGCCGTTGCGGCGGAGCGGATAGGTGAGGTTCCGGGTGTCCGCGAGGTCGTTCTCTTCCACGCCCGGGTCTCGGCCGGGCCCCTGCCCACTGATGAGCCGCTCCGCCGAATGGAGGATCAGGTGCGGCGGCAGGGTATCGCCGTGGAGGTGGTGGTCGCGGAGGACGACGGGACGCCTGTTCCTGAGAGGATACTCAGCGCAGCATCCAGGGCAGGCGCCGACCTGATCGCGATGGGCGTCCGGGATCAGGGGTTGCTCCGGAACCTCTTCTCCGGGAATGTTGCGGCCACCGTACTCCGCGATGCCAGGATACATGTCCTGGTCGTCCCGCGGTCAGGAGGTGGCAGCGGACCGCTCTTTGCGCGGCTGCTGGTGCCGACCGATCTCGCAGTGCCGGCGCCGGAGGTGCGCTCGATCCTGGAAGAGCCTGCCGCTGGCGGGACGGCGGTGCTCCTGCACGTTCTCGAACCCGGACGTGGCGGCACAGAGCAGGAGGCAGCGGATCGGCTCGCTGCCCTCAAGAGTGCCCTCTCGCCCGCTGGTCGGGAGATTCGCGGCATGGTCAGGACCGGAAGCCCGGCGCGCATCATCTGTGCGGTAGCAGATGAGATCAGCGCCACTGCGGTCATCATCCCGCGTGTCGGGAAGCGTGATGCCCCCGGGAGCGCCCCGCTTGGCAGCGTCACCGCAGGTGTTGTGGGGTGCGTAAAGCCGCCGGTGCTGGTGCTGGCAGTCCCAATTCACCTGCAGATAACAACCCGGGAGCTCCGGAGAGAGGAGTTCGCGCTTGCAGAGGAGGTATGGACCGACTATCACCAGTTAAAAGCAGATCCGGAGACAGACCGGATATTCGGGGTCTTTGCGGACGAAACCCTTGTCTCGGTCGCCCGGTGCCGACGGCACCCGGACGGCTACGAGGTGGACGGTGTCTTCACCCCGGTCAGGTTCCGGGGGAGAGGATACGCCCGGAAAGCCATGGATGCACTCGTTGAGGCATGCCAGCACGATACCCTGTACATGCACTCGGTTCGGAACCTCGTCGACTTCTACGGGACATACGGGTTTGTATCGATACCGGAGAGCGATCTCCCGCCGAGCATCAGGGCGAGGTTCGCGTTCGCCCTCGGCGAGATGGAGGGGGCAAACGTCCAGCCGATGCGTCGGGTTGCAGGCCGGTTCCGGAAGTAATGTCGGTGCGGCGGTGAAGAGATTGGCCGCCTCTGCAGGACCAGCCTTGAACCCGCCGCCCCTCTCCCCTCAACAAAACCGCTGGCCCGGTTCAGTCGTCGTAGATCGCCAGAGCATCCATGTCGTCATCGTAATCATCGGGGTACGGGACATCGATGACTACCGCGCCATCCTCGAGGATATCGCCGATCTCGACATATATCCCTGCAGGAAATTCCCGCTCTTCTGTGCTGCCGTCAGGGTGTTTGACATACGCCCACATGCTGTAGCTCCATGAATTCATTTTTTCAGGGCTCCCCGTGCACCAAATCCAGGGGTCCGACCCATCCTGGGAGCATGCCCATAATCCAGTATCAGATAATAGCCTGATAAAGACCTTCCGGTGAAAAGAACCGGAGATTGCAAGGATGCCCCGGGTTTGGGGTAGTATTATGGTTAAAGGCGCATATCCGGAGCCCGGGGGAGGGACGTCCGCCTCACGGTGGCGCCGGGATGATGCATAGCTATTATCGTAACAGCGGTCAGGAGTGCATACATGCGCATCGGGATACTCTCCGACACACATGACTACCTTGAGATGGTGGATGCGGCCGTAGGGCAGCTGAACAGGGAACGGGTGGATCTGGTACTCCATGCCGGGGACTACATCTCACCGTTCGTCATCCCCCGGCTGGCGAACCTGAGGTCCCCCCTGATCGGTGTTCTCGGGAACAACGACGGCGACCATCACCTCCTGACAGCGCGGTTTGCCGAGCATGACCACCTCAGCCTGCGAGGTGCTTTTGCCGCCGTCACCATGGGCGGCATGACAATAGCCCTCCTCCACGGTGATGACCGTGAACTTCTGCAGGCGCTCATCGGACGCAAGGCATTCGATGTCGTGGTCCACGGTCATACTCACCAGGTGGGGGTCAGGAAACTCGGGGGAACGCTGGTTGTCAACCCCGGGGAGACCTGTGGTTACCTGACCGGCCGGCCGACCATCGCCGTGCTGGATACGGTGGCCAGGGATGTGGAACTGCTCTCCCTCTGACCTGTGGAAGGAGAATAGCGGGTCATTTCACCTTAACTTGAGGGGGCGTTGGAGTGTTCGCCGGTCTCTCGCGCTCTCGCGTGAAGTCCGTGTATCTCCCCCCGACCAGAACCCTTCGCGTCCTTCGTGGCTTCGCGTGAGGTGGCGATCTGCACCAGGACCCACATGGTAAGGTGGAGTTGTCCACTACCCCAGTACTTCGCTAAAATTTTTGAGGAAGCCAACCGGAGGTCAAACCACCGACATCCCTTCGCGGCTTCGCGCCTTTCGCGTGAGGCTTTTTTTGTTACGCTTGTACGTTACCTCACGCGAAGCCGCGAAGAACGCGAAGTCCGGGTCCGGGTGCTACCAAATCCTCTTTTTAGCGTCGCGCGAGCCACATCGATCATTGCTGGGTGCCAGAATTAGCGAAGTACTGAGTACAGAGAGGGGGTAATGCCTCATCGCGAAGCCCGTGGGATTGTTACACCCTTCTTCGCGCGAGAGCGCGTGAGGTGGTGATCTGTACCAGGACCCGCAGAGATTAGGTGCAATGCTCCACCAACCCCATCAGATGGTGCCTGCGCCGGGGAGAGAATCGCGGGGGTGGAACAGCCCTTCAGGCCGGTGGAGACGACACCCCAACATCTTGCCCCATGTTCTCCGGAGAAACCATGCCGTTTTTGACGGCGCGGATCATGCCAACCGTTTCATAAACCTTTTTTATTTCCAGAAATCACTATATCCTACCTAACAACAGGAGATTTCCTACTATGAACAAATCCAGTGTACTTTTAATCCTGCTCCTCCTCATGATCCCGGCCGCGACAGCGGCTTCGGTCACCATAACCCCCACAACGATCGATCCCGGGGATACGGTCACCGTGAACGTAAAGGACCTCTCTGAGAATGCCACATTCTCCCTCGGCATCAGCGCGGAGTTTGACGTAACCGCAGGGGATACCTTCTCCTTCAGGGCCCGTGACCTCACCCTTCCCTTCGCCCTCGACCAAGGAAAGGTGAACGCGTATACAAAGGGCACAAACTGGACCGAGATCTCGGCACCGCTCTCTGATGGAGGCTCTGCCACCCTGAGATACTACGCCGATGATAACGGCGAAACATGGCTCCCTCCTCAGTCTGCAGGCAGCATCTCCAGCGGAACCTACGGGGTCATCACCCTCAGCGGAGAGGCCACAGCCAAGAGTATCATCACCAGATTAGAGGTAACGGGCAAGAAGAAGGGGGCGAGCGACGGCACGATCTCCTTTGCCCTCGATGGTATTGAGAGCGGCACCGCGACGGTCGCGGTCTATATCGACGGGTCCGAGGCGCTCTCCCAGAAGATCGCCATCGGGTCGGCTCCGGTGGAGACCGAGACCCCTTCCCCGGGCGGTAACGGTGGGAACGGCGGCTCCTCAGGTTCCAGCGGCAGCAGCGGCCCCTCCACCCCCACCCCCGCCCCCGCGACGACCACCTCTGTCGACGGAAAGGTCTCCCTCACCGGGACCGACATCGACGGGGCCGGGCTCCTCTCGCGCCCCTTCGAGGGCGCTATCCCTCCCGGCTGGTCCGCGGCCGGGCGCATCTATGCCGTGACCCCCGCTGACCGGGTCTTCGGCTCTCCTGCGGTCCTCTCCTTCTCCCTCCCGTCGGCCGAGACCGCGGCGACGATCGCGCAGTACGAGAACGGGGCCTGGTCGGCGGTCCCATCGAGGATCGAGGGCGACCGGATCACGGCCACGATCTCCCGGGGCGGGTCCTACGTCGTCCTTGTCCCGGCCCAGGTGCCGACCCAGACGGCGACAACGACCACCACCACAACCACTCCCGTGGCGACGACGCCGGCGGCAACCCCCCTGGCCCCCCTCCTCCCGGTCCTTGCCTGCGCAATCTTGATGCTTGCGTGGGGGAGAAGAGTCTGACAGACCAACCCATGGATGCCCACGATCAACGACCGCTAATCGCGGAGGCCGCCGGGGACCGCCCGGGCGACCTCATCGCGATCCTGCTCGCAACAATCGCGACCATCTCGTGTGTCTACGTCCCGGTATTAAACGAGAGTTTCCTCCGGATCCTCTTTGGCGTGGCGATGGTCCTCTTCATCCCCGGCTACGCCCTGATCGCCGCACTCTTTCCGGCACGGGACGACCTCGACGGTATCGAGCGGGTCGCCCTCTCGTTTGGGCTCTCGATCGCCGTCGTCCCCCTCATCGGGCTTGCGCTGAACTACACCCCCTGGGGGATCCGGCTCGACCCCATCCTTACCTCGCTCACGCTCTTCACCATCGCCATGACCGGGATCGCCTGGTACCGG
>Ga0265294_10004860_pt1 | contig 16575 bp, 18 predicted proteins | sample MunlanPumphouse3_FD_192504 | JGI IMG/M metagenome (GOLD analysis project Ga0265294, IMG submission 192504) | Groundwater microbial communities from a municipal landfill in Southern Ontario, Canada - Pumphouse #3 | ecosystem: Environmental > Aquatic > Deep subsurface > Groundwater | place...
TATATATAAATTTATTATTATCTAAATATTCTTTTATTTTCAATTCTCCTTTAGATTTTTGACAATTTGGACATCCTGTACCATTTAAATGGCTATTAGGTGTTTGTTCAAATACAGTGTGTTCTTTACAGATTATTTTAACTTTTGTATGAGCATTTTTATATTCAACTAATGAATAGTCATATTTATTTTTATGTATATCTTTTGATTTTTTTTATAAATTCTTTATTGTTCATATTCATTTTCTTTTATTTATATATTAAAAACTAATATATAATATAAAAATTAACGATAAAAATAAATATATTAAATGCCAAAAAAATTAACAAATGACGAATATTTAAAAAGGGTTAAAAATATACATGGTGATAAAGAAATTGATTATTCAATTACAATTTATATGACCCGTCAAAGAAAACACAGAAGTCTTTACCCTTTAGGGTTCAGTATCTTCTGTGATGAATTTGACAAAAATAATTTTAACCTTGAGTTAAAATGTATTGTTTAATGGTGTTTGGATTGGCTTCTTCAATTGAACAAACAAAATAACCATCTGACCAGAAAGTTTTTTCAACCCAAAATTGAGTGTGTAAATAATTCCTATGTTGAGAACGCCATATGTGATATGTACTTTCTTGTTTTAATTTTCTAACAATAGATGTAATAGACAAACGAGGAATATAACGAATTAAAAAGTGTATATGGTCAATATCACTTTCAAACACTTCAATTTCAAAATCACTTTTAGAAGCAATATTTAACAATAATTGTTTCATATCATTTTTTAATTGACCAACAAGTAATTTCTTTCTGTATTTACATACAAAAATTAAATGAACTTTTAGATAATGTTTTGAACGATTTGTTGAACGATAATTAGATTTTTTAGACATAAGTAAATTATTTTGTAAAAGTTTTTTTACCGAAAGACGGAAACTTTTACAAAATAATTTACGATTTAGTAAAAAATGACTTTTAAAGTTTAATATATAATATTATGAAAGTCATTAATAAAGTATATAAATTTAGGATTTACCCAAATAAAGAACAAGAAATCTTGTTGTCTAAACATTTTGGTTGTTCGAGATTTGTGTATAATTACTTTTTAAATGAAAGAAAAGAACAATATCAAAAAGATAATAAATCAGATAACTATTATAAACAAGCAAAATCTTTAACAGAATTAAAGAAAAATGAAGAATATGATTGGTTAAAAGAAGTTAATAGTCAATCAATTCAATTTGCGTTAAGAAATCTTGATACTGCTTATGATAGATTTTTCAGGAAATTAGCACAATTTCCTAAATTTAAATCAAGAAAACATAAAAACACTTTTACTATACCTCAATTTGGTAGATTAGAAAATAATAAAATATTCATTCCTAAATTTAAAGAAGGAATCAAAGTTAAATTAGATAATAGAAAGGTTGAAGGTAAGATTGGCAAAATGAATATTACTAAAACACCAACTGGAAAATATTATGTATCAATTTTTACCGAACAAGAAATTGAACAATTACCAAAGACAAATAAAAAATGTGGTATAGATTTAGGATTAAAAGATTTTGTAATAACAAGCGATGGTATAAAGTTTAAAAATAATAGATATACAAAGAAATATGCAAGAGAATTAAAGAAAACACAACAACATCTTTCTCGTAAGAAAAAAGGCAGCAATGGATTTGAAAAACAAAAACTCAAAGTTGCCAAAATTCATGAGAAAATTACAAGTTGTAGATTAGATACCTTACATAAAGTCAGTAAAGAACTTGTAAAAAATTACGATTTAATAAGTATTGAAGATTTGAATGTAAAAGGTATGATTAAAAATCATAAATTATCTAAACATATTGCTGATGCAAGTTGGGGTAACTTTGTTAATCTTCTACAATACAAGTGTGATTGGTATGGAAAAAAACTTGTAAAAGTTAATCGTTTCTATCCATCATCAAAAACATGTAGTTCTTGTGGTTGGCTAAATCAAGAATTAAAACTTTCTGATAGAAAATGGACTTGTAAATGTGGTAAAATGCATGATAGAGATATAAATGCAAGTATGAACATTTTAAAAGAAGGTTTAAAGATAATTGCTGAAAGCAATTCAAAAACATATGGTAAGGGACTTGCCATTACAAAGGTGGAGAGGAAATCAGACTTTGGTAACAAAGCACACTCTATGAAGCCCGAAACACATTAGTCTTTATCTAATGTGTAGTTCATTAAGAATAAAATACAACGAAAACATAGAAGAAAAAATAAATGGATTTTTAAAAATCACCACCATTAACACCTGAACCATAGTGACAAACTAAATATTGTGGTGTCTTTTCTAATTTTTTAAATTGTAACCCATTAGTTATTAATGTCATTAAAAAAACCCAATCATGACCATACCCAGTTGACCACCATTTTTTTATATGTTTATATTTTTCGTTATTTAAATTTCTATGACTTATAGAGCTAGTACCAATACTACCATATCTAGTTTCTACTATTCTTTTTTCTAATTTTTTAAAATCAGAAGATCTAACTAAATAATCATCATAATAAACTAAATCTATATCTTCAGTATATTGTTCCACTATTAGTTCTATATGTTTTTTTCCTAAAACATCATCGTTATCTAAATAAACTATAATATCACCTGTTGCAACTCTTAATCCAGCATTTCTACACTCACCAGAATAAATATTTTGTTTATCAATTGATACTATTTTAATATTTGGAAATTTATCAAACATATTTTTATAAATTTCATTTGTTTTATTACACCCATCTGAAACGATTATCAACTCTTTATTTTCATATGATTGTGTAATAAAACTTTTTACAGACCTTATAAATTTTTGTTCAGGATTTGATGACCTATTTGGATAAACCCCCAAATAACTTGCCATTATAACAGATACTTTAACCATTATTATATTATTGTTTTTTATAATATATTATAAAATATTGAAAATGTTTAACAGAACTTATACTATTAAATATATAAATAAAAAACAAATATCATATGGATATTAGCCAAATAGATTCAGAATTAAATGTTAAAATTAGAGAAGTTTTTAAAGAAATATTAAAAAAAACTAATGTAAATATTATATTCGATGATATAGATTTAAATAGTGATATTGTAGAAAGTACTAAAATAAATAATAATGAACATAATTTTTGTATACAAAAAATAAAATATAAATTAAGTGATAATATTATAAATGATAAATATTATAAATACATAAATAATAAAATAAAAAAAAATATATCAAAATTAAATTACAATGATAAAATAAATTATTTATATAAAAAACCTTTTTATTTGAAAATATTCAAATTATTATATGGTGATTTAATAATCAAAAATAAAAAATATTATTTCATATATCAGATAACATATAATTCTATAACTTTAGATTTAACTAAAGTAGAATATGAAAGATTTTTATATTATACTAAATATGTATTTAAACTAAAACAAATTTTAAATTTAAATAAAGAATTAGATATTGACCAAACATTCAAAATTGTTTTTGATGATGATAAAGCAGCAAAAGAAATGTATAATGATTTATATTCTAATTTTAGTGATATTATAAAACCATTTGAAAATGATGATAATAAAAACATAGATGATATGGATGATTAAAAATATTATTTTGTGATTCTATATTTGATGTTTCATAACCATTTTATAAATTTATTCATCTTCGTACTCTTTTAATTTTTCATCACATATATTAATAATTTTTTTAGATAACATTTTATGATCTTCCCATCCATTATGTTGTGATCCACCACCTGGTTGAATCATCCACCCTTTACGTATACTAGATAAAAAAGAATTTATAATTATAAATTCTGACCAATGTTTATAGATACTTTCTTTTAAATTTTTATCTGATTCACTTAATAATTTATTATAAGAAAAAGGTGTTATAAGTCTATTACCACTTTCAGTATTTGAAAATAATTTATTAAAATTAAATTTTTCACCCATTACTTCTCTTACTTCAAATGAATTATCGAATTTATATCTACACCATTCTTTTGCTGTAATATAATATTTACCTGAATTTTTTTCTTCTTCATTATGATTCCAAAATTCACCTTTATAATTATCTATAATATGATTCCATATATCTTCACGTATCATAACGAATGACATGTAATATTTTCTTTCTTTTGGTGTTATATCTATATTAAGATATTCTTCCCATTCATCATTAATATTTTTATCACCATCACAGACACTTTCGGCTAATGATTTATTTTGTACATCTGTTGGATCTACACCAAAATATCTTAAATAGTTTCTTTCAATACCCCTTATAATATCACCTAAATAATAATCTGTTTTCTTTTTACCATCTACAATGATATAATCACCTAAAATCTTTTTTAAATCATTCAGTATTAGATTGTGATTCCAATCTTCTACTATATTTTCTACTGAACCATAATCATCATAAGTAGCAGATATAGGTAAAAAAGATGGTGAAAAAACATCATTAGAATATACATAAGAACCACATTGTTTTAATTCTCTAAAAGAATATGATGGTTTTATAAAAACCAATTTTACTTTATCACCAACTATTATTGGTAGATTAGAAATCATACACGTTCCATTCCAGCATCCCATGATATTTTATGTTTTTAAGTTTGAAAAAGATTTTGTTTGTTAAATAATACAACTGCACTATTACCACCATAATGTTTTATAACATTATCTAGTATATTATCTGTATCTATGGATACTTTAATTGAATTAGCAAAATCTTTATTTGATTCTGTTAAAAAGTAATTATTAGTTGGTATATTATACATAAGTGATTCTGTATATTCTGATATTATCATACCAGTATAAAAACCTTTAAGGTTATATTTTTTAACAAATATATCAGCATTACACCAAATACAAATACATACCTTATCCCTTAAAAGATAAACTAATGAACTATTTATAATGAATTTATTAAATCCAATCAATCCTAATTCTGTTCCATGACCTAACATTACGATTCTATCATGTGATTTAATTTGCTCCTTTAAAGACTTTTTCGATATATTTGTATTAACTACTGTCCATTTTTTATCAGAATAAATATCTGATAAAAAATCAGTTGTGGGATCTTTTGGGTGTATTACTAATGTCTTCATACTAAAAATTATCAATATAAAAATTATCAATATAATTTATTATATTGATAATTTTTATACTTCCTTCATCTATTCCTATTATACCATTATCTGTAACAACAGCTCCTTTTTGGTATAACTCTAGTAATTCGTCTGATGTAATTTCATCTACATTACCATCTACATATAAAATATCATACACATCAATTACTTCTTCATCTGGACTATTATATACTCTAGTTTCTTTATATTTAATATATTCTATATCTAATGAGTATATTATAATGTCAATTAATTGTTTTTCTCGTTCTTTATCATCTATTGTATCATCCAAAATAATATTCATAAGTGATGACAAATCACATGTATAAATATATTTATCATCATTAATATTATTAACAATACTATCAATATCAGAATCGTATTTAGAATTAAATTCAACATATTTGATAAATGTAGAATTATCTACTTTTATATTATGTTTATTCATATATTCTAACGCATTATCCAATCTATTATCTATCATATTATTTATATTTTAAATTATCTAAATACATACTATAAACATATTGATCTGAATGAAAACAACTTTTAGTAAAACATACATTACATTCAAATCCACATCCTATTTTATGATTAGGTTTCATGGATGATCTATAACCACCTACTGGATAATCACCAAAACCAATAATATCATTAACTGATAATTCATTTCTACAATTTGGACATTGGTATGGTAAATCTTGTTCAACAAATGAATTTAGAAATATATCAATATAATTAAACCATTCAATATGTGTATCTATTTTTTCTACTTCATTAAAAATATAAACACCTTTTTCGTTTATCTTTCCTCTTCTATCATTTACCCATCTAACATAATTAAAACCTAATGTCTGGTCTACTAAAAAACTACCTAAGTATATAGCCAATATAGGTTTAGATACAATGATTTCATTATTATTATTTTTATATTCTTGAAAAAGAATAAAATCACCAAAATTAATATGTGAATGATAATCTAAAAAACTATTAACAATCTTATACATTTATTATTTTTTAATAAATACAAAGATAATATAATAATTTTAATTCTACAACTTATGACTTAATATTTTTTTCCCAACTAACATGGAAGAGTATACATCTTTTTCACAGTATGTTTTTATTCTATCTAAATCATTTTGATACCAATATGTAGAATGAACCATACTACCATCAATATCATCTTTAGGACTTTCTACACCTAATTCATAACATACTTCATCAAATGTATTATAATATCTAAATTTTTGCTTCCATTCATCTGCTAAATCTAAAAATCTCATTTCCCATGGCTTTAATCCATAAATATCTATTAATTTAGATGGTGTAATATCATATTTATGTAATTTATGTAATACCCAAGGTATATCAAATGATGTTATTCTATATCCTGATAATAACATATTCTTTTGTCCTACTTTATATAGTAAATTATTAAATTCCTTAACTATTTTTTCTTCATCATCTCCATATATAGACATAACAGTATATCCTTGGTCGTTTTTATTATGAAAATAACCAAAACTAATACATACAATTTTACCAAATGATGAAAAAATAGGAGAATATTCTAAATAAGCATTACCAATATCTTGGTGTCTTTCTGACATCCATGGATTATTTTTAAATTTTTTAACAAATAAATCATAACCCTTTTCATCATTTTCTCTTAATGATTCGATATCTTTATATTGTCCAACTGTTTCAATATCAAAGTAAAATAAATTTTCGTAAAACATAATAGTAATTTTTATTTTATATGTAAAAAAATAATAATAGTTTGTTTTACCATCCCTCATTTATTTTAATACCCAATGCCTCTTCTTTTCCTAATTTACCAAATCTTTCATTTTCTAACACATTTACAATTATTCTCGAATCAACATAAGCATCACTTAAAAATAATTTAAAATAACTATAAATTAATTCTTCTGTTAATTGTCCTAATTGAAATTCTGAAACCATGTTTGATAAATCAGAATATAACCTATTTTCTATTTGTACCTGCCTAATTGTTTTTTTCATAATATTTTTTTAATTTTTTGAAATATTTGTTTAGGTGTTAAAATATTATAATCTTTATTATAAGTGTTGATAATGAAATAATTAGGATTATCTATTAGTGATAAATAAATTTCTCTTACTCTACTTTGAAATTTAATATCTTGTTCGTGTATATCTTTTTTACCATCTAAATAATTTCTATCGTCACCTACTCTATCTCTATTTAATCTATTCTCAATATCATTAATAGGTACATCTAAATAAATTATAGTATCAGGATAAGGCAATTTCAAAAAATTAAATTCAAAATCCCATATCCATTCTATAATATTATCCCTTTCTTTTTCATATAACTTAGCACCCTGAAAAGATAAATTTGAATAAACATACCTATCCATCAATACAATATCATAATCATTTAAATCTTTAATTAATTGTTCTCTATACATATATCTATCCATAGCATAAATATTAGCAACAAACATAGGATCAACATTATTAATATCACCATATTCACCCTGTAAAAATTTAGAAATTATCAAACTAAATTCATTATGTCCATACATCGGGAAATGAATATACTTTACAGTTTTACCAATAGATTCATAATAATCTTTAATTAAATTAGTTATGGTTCCTTTACCTGCTGCATCACAACCTTCTAAAACCACTAAATTGTCATTAATCAATAATTTATCAAATATAAAATTCATAAAATAGTTTTTTATTAATATACACACAAAAAACAAAAAAGACTAAGATAGTAGTAAGTAAATAATATATCATAATGCTGCACGATCTTTTTTAAAAAGTTAATTTTAATATATAAGTAAAAAGTTTTTGAAAAATGAAAAATATAAAATATTATAATACTTTTGTTGGTGAGTCAATTAGGCATTTTTTGAAACCTAAACCAAAAGATAAAGTTATAAAAGATGTTATAAATAATAATGAAATGTCACCAAATGATAAATTGATAAATGGTTGTAAATTTGGTATTATAGAAATAGTTAAATATGCAATAAGTCAAGGTGCTGACATGACAATGACTTATGATTGGCCAATCAGGTTAGCCGCAGATTATAATAATACAGAAGTTGTTAAATATTTATTAACATTTAATGAAGTTGATCCATCAGCTTTTGATAATTCAGTTTTTAAATTGGATTGTAAACATAATAATATGGAATTAGTTAGAATTTTATTAAAGGATAACAAAGTAGATCCAACTGATAATATAATATGGAATTTATCAAATTTAAAGAAATTAAAAAATTATTCTTTAATTCGATTTTTATTAAAAGATGATAGAATTAAAAAGAGTTTAAAAAATGACCAATATGATTTGTTCGTTGATTTTTTAAGAAAAAAACCTAAAAATTAATATATATTATAACATGAAATATGATACAATAATAATTAAACTTAAGGATAGTAGTGAAATAATAGAATGTCAGAAAAAATTATTTGATATTGGTTTTCTTTGGAGATCAGGTACTTCTAATATTTTATACAGTGATAGAAATAATATTGTTATATATGTAAATATATCTAATAAAAAATTGTCCAGAGGTAATATACTTGAATTAGATTCGTATATAGAAAATGGTGATATTTTATATTTAAATGTTGGTAAATATATAATTTTGGATTATAATGAATGGGATAAAATTTATACTATTATTAGAAATAATGGATTATTGCCACCTTCGTACAGACCAAAAAAAATAAAAAGAACATTTGAAAAATTAAATGAAGGATTTGATTTTTATCATAATAATGATGATATAAGTGATTTGAATTTAAAATATAGTATAGGAGAATATGTCATATTAAAACCAGATGCATTAAAAATTCATTTAGAATATATTAATGGTATTTCTGGAGAAAGTCAAAATACTATAGATAAAATTTCTAAACAAATTGGTAAAAAATTAAAAATTAAAGAAATTGCTCGACATATTTTTACTGATAAATTTTTTTTAGAACTTACTGATGAAAATAATATTACAATTTATATATCTATTAATAGTGTTACTAAAAAACCATATTATACAAAAAAGAAAACAAATAAAAGAATAATAGAGAGTTTATTTAGTGGTGAATCAGATTTTAGAGTATGGTGTAATACAACAGAAAAATCAATAAAGTTTGAACAATTATTATATGATTGGGGATGGAAATGGAAATCTTCTTTTAATATTAGATTTAATGTGAATGATCCAATGACATTTCTATTCTTTTTTGATATTGAAAAATTTGATTCGTATTCTTTTGAAAAATCAGATGGATTAGATTTATTAAAATATCCAGAAGATTTATCAAAAATTTTTAATAAATTTAATAAATCACCTATATATGAACCAAAAAATAAAAATAAAAGAATTTTATAAACAAATATTTAAAATATATATAGATTTAAATCAATGGTTACACATTGATTTTTTTATATAAAACAAATTCATTAAAATTACTATATAAATAAAAAATAACTTTAATTTATTAATATGACAAGAAAAACAGCAAGTGAAACGTATGTAAAATTAACTCAAATAGAACACGTATTATTAAGACCTGATACTTATATAGGTTCAGTATCATCTGAACAAAGAGATATATTTGTAGCTACAAATTATGATAAAATTAGTGATACTAAAATAGAACTTAAAAATATAAATTATAATTCTGGATTTCTTAAGTTGTTTGATGAAGTTATAACTAATGCATCTGATTATTCTATAAATACCGGTAAAGTAACATATATAAAAGTAGATATAGGTGAAGACTGTATATCAGTTGAAAATGATGGACCAGGTATACCGGTTGTAATTCACGATAAAGAAAAAATTTATATTCCTGAAATGATTTTCGGACATATGTTAACAGGTTCTAATTATGATGATTCAGAAGAAAGATTTGGTGGTGGTAGAAATGGGTTAGGTGTTAAATTAGTTAATATTTATTCTAAAAAATTAATAATAGAAACTGCAGATGGTAACAAATCATATAAACAAGAATTTAAAAATAATTTATCATCAATAAATAAACCAATAATTAGAAAATCAAAAAAAAATTATGTTAAAGTAACATATTTCCCGGATTTTAAAAAATTTGAATTAGATGGTATAACAGAAGATTTAAAATCTGTTTTAGTGAGAAGAGTATTGGATATTGCTGCATATAATCCATCAGTTAAAGTGTATTTGAATGGTAAAAAAACACCAATTAACACATTTAGAGATTATATGAAATTATATGTTAACGATAATGATAATTTATATTATGATAAAATAAATGATGAGTGGGAAATAGGTATATTAAAATCACCTACTGATTCATTTAATCAAGTTAGTATGGTAAATGGTATATCTACAATAATTGGTGGTACACATGTTAATTTCATTAGTAATCAACTAGTAAATTCTATAAAAGATAATATAACAAAAACAAATAAAGATATTAATATCAAACCATTTGATATTAAAAATAGAATATTATTATTTGTAAATTGTAAAATTGTTAATCCAGTTTTTGATAATCAAACAAAAGAGAATTTAACATCAAAATTAAATGGATCAACAAAGGATTTTAATATTAATGATAATTTAATAAAACGATTATCAAAAGATGATATGTTTTCTGATATTATAGAGTTATCACTATTAAGAGAAAAAATAAATTTAAGTAAAGAATTAAATAAGGTTGTAAATAAAAGAGTTAGAATTGATAAATTATTAGATGCTAATAAAGCAGGTACAAACGAATCTGATAAATGTCATCTTATGTTAACTGAAGGTGATAGCGCAAGATCTTTTGCAGTTACTGGTTTTTCTCAAACTGGAAGAGATTATTTTGGTGCATTTCCATTAAGAGGTAAACCATTAAATGTAAGAGATGTATCTATTTCAAAAATAAAAGATAACGATGAAATTAAAAATATTATTCAAATACTAGGTTTAGAATTCGGTAAAAAATATAAAAATACCAAAAATCTAAGATATGGTAAAGTTGTAATCCTAAGTGACAGTGATACAGATGGTTATCACATAAAGGGATTATTAATAAATTTATTTGAACATTTTTGGCCAGAACTATTAAAAATTGATTTTTTATATGAGTTTATAACACCTATTTTAAAAATAACAAAAAATAATAAGGATAAATTTTTTTATAAATTATCAGATTATAATAAATGGTTATTCGAAAATAATAATGGTATAGGATATAAGGTTAAATATTATAAAGGACTTGGTACATCAGAACCATCTAATATTAAATTATTTTTTAAAAATATAGATAAACATTTAATAAAATTTAATTATAATGAGGAAGAAAAAACTAAAGATATTATAGATCTGGCATTTAGAAAAAAGAGAGAAAATGATAGAAAAGAATGGTTATTAAATTATAAACCAGATAATATTGTTGATAAGTTTGGAACAAAAACTACATATTTATCATTCATGGATAATGAATTCATAGAATTCAGTATGGCGGATAATATCCGTTCTATTCCATCTGTAATGGATGGTTTAAAACCATCACAACGAAAGATATTATATACTTTATTCAAAGTAGATAAAGGTAATGAATTAAATGTAGGTGAATTATTTGGATTAGTAAAATCGAATGCCAACTATCATCATGGACCACAATCACTTGAGCAAGGTATAATTGGGATGGCTCAAAATTTTCTTGGTTCAAATAATGTAAGTTTATTAGAACCAATTGGTGGATTTGGTACGAGGTTATCTGGTGGTGCAGATTGTTCAGCTGCTAGATATATTAATACAAAAATAAATAATATAACAAAGGATATATTTATACCTATTGATAATAATATAATAAATTATAATAATGAGGATGGTAAAATAGTTGAACCAAATTATTATGTACCTATAATTCCTAATATTTTATTAAATGGAACAGAGGGAATAGGTACAGGATGGTCAACATCTATTCCTAAATTTAATATTTTAGATTTAGTAACATATATAGAAAATAAATTAAAAAATAAAAGAAAAAATATTGAATTACATCCCTTTTATAATGGTTTTAAAGGTGATATTATAATGGATAATGGTGGATTAACATATACGTCAAAAGGTATAATTAATAGAGTAAATACAACAACTTTAACTATAACAGAATTACCTATTGGGGTATGGAATGATAATTACTATTCGTTTTTGGATAAATTAATAGATGATAAGGTAATTAAAACATTTAGTAAAAATTGTACAGATACTGATGTAAATATTACAGTTAGAATGACAAGAGAATCATTAGAAAAATTAAATGATGATGATTTAATAAATATTTTTAAATTGACATCTAAAATCAGATTAACAAATATGCACCTCTTTGATAAAGATGGTAAAATTAAAAAATATAATAATCAATACGAAATAATTGATAATTATTATGATAATAGATTATATTATTATGAATTAAGAAAAAATTATCAGATAGATGAATTAAATTTTAAAATAAATAAATTAGATAATTTAATTAAATTTATTGATATGGTTATAAGTGGTAAGATTAAAATAAATAATATACCAATTAATACAATTATTAAATCAATTGAAAAATATAAATTTGAAAAAATTAATGAATCTTACGATTATTTATTAAATCTATCATTATATAAATTTACAAAAGAAAATCTAATTAAATTGAAAAATGAATTTGAAACATATAATAATGAATTAGAATTAGTATCCAAAACTAGTTTAGAAAAAATGTGGTTAAATGATTTATCAGAATTAAAAAAATCTATTAAAAAATATAAAATAGTATGATAACTAGAGATGAATACTTAAACGCTAAATCAATTATTAACCAATATGAGTTAGAACAAAAAAGAATTAGAAGTATTAAAAATACATCTATATCAACAAGTGAATGGGATTTACATAGACAACAATGTTGTAGAGAACATGGTTGTAAATTTGGCAATGATGATTGTCCAGTTGTAGTAGGAATTTTAATGCAAAATCAAAAATGTGATAAATGTTATAAATAAAATACAATTAGGTTTATTATTTTATAATATATAAAAACATAATATAATATAATTATATTAATATAATTATTTAAAATTAATATTTATTTAGTGAACATATCCATAATAATATCTTACAGATGGTTTAATAAAGAATTAGAAAATAATTTGATAAACCTATTAAATTATTTATCATGGTTAACTAACAAAGATACTGATATTATATTAGTTGAAATGGATAAGTTATCGACTATTAATTGGTTAGATAAAGTAAAAAAGAATCAATTCATAAAACATATATTCGTAGAAGATAAATTAACATTTAATAAATTTAAAGGATATAATATTGGAGCAAACCATTCATCATCTAATATATTAATTTTTAATGATATTAATTCATATATCAAATTAAATAGTTATAATTTTGGCATATCAGAGATAAATAGATTTTTAAATTTTAGTAATACATTAGTTGTACCATATTCTCATATTTATAATTCAAATAAATATTTAACCGATAAATTTATATCATCAAATTTTAATTTCAATTTATATATTAATGATGAATTTAAGTTATTTGATGAAAATAATTTCTTAAATGATATTTTTATAATTAAGAAAAATTTATTTTTAAATATAGGTGGATTTGATAGTAATTATCATAATAATAAACATGAAGAATTTATTTTTAATAAAAAATTAAAGAAATATAGAATTAAAATTAAAAATGTCAAAGATTCTATTGTTAAATTAACAAACTATAAAACACATTTACCTAACATAATAGATGATGATAAAATTCCATTTAGTATAATAATAACAACAAAAAATGATATAGATAATATTGAAAATTGTTTGAATTCAATATATGAACAACCCTATTTTAATGATGGTAATTTTGAAGTTTTAATTGGTGTAAACGGGTGTTATGATACACTTTTTAAAATAAATAAAATATATAATAGATATAATAATTTAAAAGTTTATATGATGCAATCTGAACAAAATAAATCGATTGTATATAATACATTATTAGATTTAACTACACATGATAGTATTATAACATTTGATGGTTGTTCAATTATGACATCAGAAATGATAAATGTTGTTTTAGAAAACATAAATAATGATATTATAAGAATTAAAGGAACATTTAATGATAATAGTTCTGTTTATGATGATGTTTTATTTTATAAAAAACCTATATTTGAAATATTAGGTGGATATAAAGATTGGGAATATTTATATACAGAAGATTTATTAGATAGATCTAAGAATATCTTAACCATTAAAGATATAAAAAAAGTATTGTATAAAAATAATAAAATATCTATAAATAATGATATAAAAAACATATATAATGATAAGATTAAAGAAAATAAAACACAAGGAATAATAAATATAAATAAAAAGATTTCAGAATATACTTATGTAGTAGGTAATTATACGGATAAAAAACCAATAAGTATAATACTAACTGCATATCAAGTAAAAGATTACATAGAGGAATGTTTAATGTCAATAGAAAATCAAAAATATTTTAATAATAATGATAATTATGAAGTTTTAATAGGGGTTGATCATTGTCAAGAAACATTAGATAAATTATTGGAAATAAGGCATAAGTATAGAAATATTAGAATATTTATGATGAATGAAAATAAGGGAACATATATAACAACAAATACATTATTAGATATTGTTAAGTTTGATAATATAATTAGGTTTGATAGTGATGATATAATGAGACCAAATATGATTAGTAAAATCATGTCATATTCTAATGATTATAATTTTATAAGGTTTAAATATTATAATATGAAAGTTGATAGTAATGGTAAATTTACTATGAATCATCATAGTGATTATGCTCATGGTGTTGTTTATATGAAAAAATCATTAGTTGATGAAATAGGTGGATATCAGCCTTGGTCATGTGCATCAGATAGTGAATTAATGGTTAGATCTAAGGAATTATTAATTGAAAAAACAATAGATGAAGCAATATTTTATAGAAGAATACATTCTAATAGTTTAACAAATAATTTAGAATTTGGTTTTAAATCAAAAAACAGAGAAATGTATAGAAACATGATTGGTAAACACGAAACTATAAAAATAAAAAGGATTGTAAATGGGTATAAAGAATTATAAAAGATAAGAATAAATTATGAAACAACCATTAATAAATATATTAACAAGAACTTCAAATAGACCTAACTACTTCAAAGAATGCTTTAATAGTGTTAAAACACAGACATATAAAAATATTAATCACATTATAAGTATTGATAATGATGAAACTGAAGAATATGTAAAACAATATACTGATAATTATATTAGATTGAATAATCCAATTGATGATAATCCAACTGTTGTAAATGGTAGAAGATATGCACCTTATAACTTGTATTTAAATGAATTAAGAAAACAGGTAAAAGAAGGGTGGATTATGTATTTAGATGATGACGATTCTTTTACAAACAATACATCATTAGAAAAAATAGTTAGTAATATTAAAAATGAAGATCAATTAATAATTTGGAGAGTTCTATTTCCTAATAGAGTTATACCAGATCAAATATATTTTGATAGGAAACAGATAGTATTGAATCATTTTAGTGGAATTGGGTTCATATATCACAGTAAGTATGATATATATTCAGAATGGGAAATGTATAGTGGGGGAGATTATTTTTTTATTAAACAATTAGAAAAAATAATACCAGAAAAAATATGGATAGATTCAATATATACTAAATTACAACGAACAAAATCAATGGGTGGTTTTGGAAAAAAAGACGATAAAATATAAAAATGAAAGAAGTTGATATTATTATACTATCATGGGCAAAAACAGAATATTTAAAAAATATGACTGTTTTTTGTATTAAAAATTTATTTAAAACAGAAAAACATATAAATTTCAATGTTTTCTTATTGGAAAGTAATTTAGATGTTGAATATAAATTTAATGATAATGTACATATAAAATATATGAATGAATCATTTGGTTATCATAAGTTTATGAACATTGGTAGAAAATTAGGAAATTCAGAATATGTAGTATTGTGTAATAATGATTTAAGATTTACTAAAAATTGGGCAAGTAATATAATATTAGAAATGGAAAAAGATAAAGATTTATTAAGTGCTTGTCCATATGAACCTAATACAAATAAGAATTTGCAATCGTCAGGTAATATTGCATATGGTTATGAAACAAGAACTCATATGAATGGTTGGTGTATTTTTCAGCGAAGAAAGATATATGATATTATAGGTGATTTGGATGAAAATTTTGATTTTTGGTGTTGTGATGATGATTATGGAATGTCTTTAAGGCATTATAATATAAAACATGCATTAATAAAAAATTCAGT
>Ga0265294_10004861_pt1 | contig 16574 bp, 19 predicted proteins | sample MunlanPumphouse3_FD_192504 | JGI IMG/M metagenome (GOLD analysis project Ga0265294, IMG submission 192504) | Groundwater microbial communities from a municipal landfill in Southern Ontario, Canada - Pumphouse #3 | ecosystem: Environmental > Aquatic > Deep subsurface > Groundwater | place...
GCCTTCATCGCCTTTCTATAGACGCTATCTTTTGTCCATTGAGAGCCCATTGCGAGATTCCCCTCCGTTTGAGGCTGATAGACGGTTACTGTACGTCATCAGCATGTTCAGGAGATTATGTATAGTCTTTGATGCAGTTAACTATGAATGTATAGGGTTCTGCCCGGTGCCAGCAGACAGGGCGATTGGGGCATATCGTAAAGCACTATAATGTATAACGCGATTATATACTTTCAACGAGAGTTTAATAAGGGGTCACAAATGTTACAGGCAACGATTGATGCAGATATATTTCGGGAATCCATCGACGCGATCGCCGCACTGGTGACTGAGTGCCGGCTGCATACGGCTGAGGACGGGATACGGACGCGAGCCGTCGATACCGCAAACGTGGCTATGGTCTCCCTGGAACTCCAGAGCACGGCGTTCAACACCTTTTTAGCGACCGCCGGAGAACTGGGCCTGGATATCGCCAAAATGAAGAACATCCTCGGGATGATGGGGAAGGGCGACGCGCTGACCTTGAGCTTGCTCGATGAAGAGCGGAAACTTGAACTGAGTTTCGGCGGCTACCGCTACTCGGTCACGCTCCTCGACGTCAATACTATCCGAAAAGACCCGAACCCGCCCGGGATCGACCTCCCGGGGAAGGCGGTTATCTCGGGCGATGCGCTGAACAGCGCCATAAAAGCGGCTGCTGTCATCTCCGACAAGATTGCTCTCGGGATCGATCCCGATACCATGACCTTCTACATGGAGGCAGAAGGAGATACCGACCATATCAAGCTCGCGCTCGGTGAGGACCAACTCGTCGCACTCAACCCCGTGCAGGCCCGCTCCCTCTTCTCGATCGACTACTTGAAGGATATGGGCCGGGTCATGGCACGCGCGGAGAAGGTGGAGGTCTACCTCGGCATCGATCACCCGGTACGGTTTGTCTTTGACATTGCGGACGGCAACGGCCGTGTCGATTACCTCCTTGCCCCTCGGATCGAGGCTGATTGATGGATGTTGTACTCGACCGCAAAGAACTCACTAAGTACCCATTTTTAAAAGAGTCGCAGCAGCTGGCTCGCCAGCACGTGGAGTCGCTCGAAGAATTTCTTGCAAGCAGCCCGGGTGCTGTGGCGCTTGAGCGGGCAAAGGAGCGCGTCATCGCTGCCCTCTCCCCGAAGAGAGAGTTCTCGGACGAGAACCTACAGACGATCAAGCCTGAACTTGAGATTGCAAGTTATGCGCTTGCGCGGATGCTGGTCTCCTGCATCAGCGATCGGTCCCTCATCGACCGCCTTGCGCGCTATGAGGCCGAACGCGCATCCTTCTTCCTCGCGACCGAGGACCCGGAGATACGGCGGTTCGTTGCCTGGAGTATCGGCATCAGCACCGGGACAACGACCCTGCCGGTCACTGACTATATCGAACTGGTGCCGCACCTGCGCGATAAGCGCTGGCGGCTCGTGAACAGGGACGTGCGGCAGGGGGCGGTGAGCCTTGAAGCCGGCGAGATCGATGAACTCATCCGGGAGCGGATACGGGTCATCCTCGTCGATCAACTTCCGCTCCGGGTCCCGCCAGGGATCTGCGAACGCCTTGAGGTGGTCACGAGCGAGATATCCGCGCTCCGCCAGCAGCAGATCCTTGAGGAGTTCGGTGAGATCAAGGAGGAAGCGTTCCCGCCCTGCATCAACGCGCTCATTCAGGCCATCACCGCGGGAACGAACCTGACGCATATGGGCAGATTCGCCCTCACGTCGTTCCTCCACACCGTCGGGATGGCTACCACCGGGATTGCAGAGATCTTCGCGCGGGCGCCTGACTTCGACCTGGATATGACGATGTACCAGGTGGAGCACATCTCTGGCCGGGGCGGCACCGAGTACACCCCTCCAGCGTGCGCCACCATGCGCACCTTTGGGCTCTGTGCTAACCGGGATAAGGACTGCGAGCGGGTCAACCACCCCTTGAGTTACTACCGGCTCAAGAAGAGCGCCAAAAAAAGGCGGAGTTAAGCGACCATTTTATCGATCGAGTAGCCCGCCACGCTGAGTGCGGCGATGAAGATTATCAGCGCGAGGATGTATGCTGCGCCTTCGCTTTCTACCATAAATCCGGGCAGCACCACCAGGAGTGCAATAAACAGAACAAGGGACCCGGCTCCGGCCAGCACCTCAAGAACCCGTAGATTCATGTACAGGAGTGGGATCCGGGCAGGTATATCTCTATCCCCGGGGCGGGGGGCCCACATGCTTATGACGCGCGCCCGACAATCCATCACGCATGGAGGGCGACGGGGCATTGGCCCTGCTCTGGCCCCTCCGGCATGATGCACAGAACGGTGACCATTATGAGGAAAGGGTGCCAGGGCCGTTAGAGGTCACCAGCCCTCCTGCACAACATCGTTCCAGAAGCGAGGAAGAAACCATGATACAGGAAGAGCGCGTGAGGATGGTCAATTGCCTGGAAGAGGCTGTGATGCTTCTTGTTGAGCGGATGGATGCCCGCCTCGTCCCGGATGGCGGGATGCAGATCGTCTACGCCCTGTCTGACGCGCGGAGCAAGGACGATGTGGCGGGAGTCGCCGGCCGGATCGCCAGGTTCGGCGATGAGATCCGCCCCACCGGGGAGATCGCGTTCGGGGCAGGCGAAGATGTGACCCGGTTCGTTCTTACAGCCATGCGCTTCGATCCGGATATCCGGAGCGCGGCGAACGTCCGCTTCTCTGAAACGGTCCTTATGGAGATGGAGAACCTCCTCTTCGAGGTCTGTTCCTTTGACCGGGCAAAAGAACCACCGGGGGTGCAGACGATGGACTGGGGCGTCGCCTCGTGCTGCAAGGAGGGCGTACCCGACGTCATCTACGACCGGGGAGCCATGGGAGTCGAACCGATGTTCCGGGTGTTCGGGGAGGATCCGGTCAGGGTCGCACACAATCTTATTAAACTGTCAAATCGCATACCTTATGCACAATTATAAGGGAAGGTCCACATGGGAATAAAACCATCATATATCAAGAACCTCGGCGAAGAGCTCATCGTCAAACATCGCGACAGATTTAGCGGAGATTTTGAGGAGAACAAACATGCCGTCGCTGAAGTTGCCGTGATCGACAGCAAGGGCGTCCGGAACAGGGTTGCCGGCTACATTTCAAGAAAGATTAATACTGGGAAGCGGTAAATCCTCACTATATGTTTGAGGGAATCCTTCCAGCAATCATCACTCCTTTTCACCGGGATTCCGTGTCGAGTCTCGATATTGAAGGATTACGGTCTAACGTCGAGTCCCTGCTGCAAAGCGGGGTCCACGGCATCGTTCCCTGCGGGTCGACCGGAGAGTCCGCGACGCTCACGTTTGAGGAGCACGAACAGGTGATCGGTGAGACCGTTGAGGTCGTCAACGGACGGGTTCCGGTCCTTGCCGGGACCGGATCGAACAACACCGCAGAGGCAATCCGCCTGACCCGGTCGGCACAGGAAGTGGGTGCCGACGGCGCGCTCGTCATCAGCCCGTACTACAACAAGCCGAACCGCTCCGGACTCATCAAGCACTTTACGAAGCTTGCCGATCTCGATCTCCCCGTCGTCCTTTACAACGTCCCCGGCCGGACAGGGCAGAACCTCCAGCCCGACCTGGTGATCGAACTCGCCCGGCACCCGAACATCGTCGGGATCAAGGAGGCGAGCGGTGACATCACCCAGATCTCCCGTATCATCGAGGGGACGCGGGACGAGGACTTCATCGTCCTCTCGGGCGACGACGCGATGACGCTTCCCGTCCTCGCACAGGGGGGTGCGGGCGTGATATCAGTGGTCGCAAACGCCGACCCCGGCCGGATGGTGCAGATGTACGAGGCCTTCCGCGCAGGCGACCTATCCCGCGCGCAGGACCTTCATTACGAACTCGCGCCGCTCATGCGGGCGATGTTCATCGACACGAACCCCATCCCTGTGAAGAAGGCAGTAGAACTCCTCGGGATGGCTGCGGGATCGGTTCGGCTGCCGCTCGACGAACTCGATGGTGCGAAGACAGAACAACTGAGGAAGGTGCTTGCAAACTATGACTAAGATAGCGGTAGCCGGGGCCCTGGGTCGTATGGGTGCCAACATCGGCCGCCTCGTGGACGAGGCTCCTGACCTGGAACTTGTCGGTGGCGTCGATCTTATGGAAGGAACGTTCTTCGGGAAGACTGTGGTCCCCTCGGCCCGGATGGATGCGTTCCTCAAGGAGAAGAAGCCTGATGTCCTGATCGACTTCACTGTTGCAGCTGCTGCGGTCGAGAACATCAAGGCAGCCGCCAGAAACAACGTGGCACTCGTCGTCGGGACGACCGGGTTCTCCCCTGAACAGGGGGATGTGATCCGGGGCGCCATCGAGGGAAACGTGCCCGCGGTGATATCAAGCAACTTCTCGGTCGGGGTGAACATCTTCTGGAAACTTGTGCGGGAGGCCGCCCGCCAGCTCGGCGACTATGATATCGAGGTCACGGAAGCCCACCACCGCCACAAGAAGGACGCCCCGAGCGGGACGGCAAAGACCATCCTCGAGATCCTGGACCAGGAACTCGGGAATCGCGAGAAGGTCTACGGCCGCGTCGGGGATGCCCTCCGGAAGGAGGGCGAGATCGGTGTCCACGCCGTCCGCGGCGGCGACATCGTCGGCGATCACTCCGTCCTCTTTGCAGGGAACTATGAGTGCATTGAGGTCTCTCACCGTGCCTACGACCGGGCTGTCTTCGCTCAGGGCGCGGTCCGGGCCGCGCGCTGGGTCGCCGGCAAAGAACCGCGCATCTACTCGATGCAAGAAGTCCTTGGACTGTGAAAAGGGAACGAAATTTATTTTTTAGTACACGTACAACCTATGTACATTCGGAGGAACAAAAGTGCCTGCAGTTGTTGATATCGAGAAGTGTACCGCCTGTGAAACCTGTGTAGATGTCTGCCCGGCTTCTGCCATTCAGATGGAAGACGGCAAAGCAAAGGTCGACGCCGATCTCTGTGTCGATTGCGAGACCTGCATCGATGAATGCCCGTCTGAGGCAATCTCGATGGAATAAAGAAACACACCCTTTTAATACCACTAACACTACAGATATTTTTGTCATGATCAATGTAGGAGTGCTTGGTGCCACAGGAGCGGTGGGACAGCGCTTCGTTCAACTTTTAGCGGATCATCCATGGTTTCATCTCCAGACCCTGGCCGCATCGGAACGAAGTGCCGGAAAACCTTATGGCAAGGTGGTCAACTGGCGCCTCGATGCGCCGTACCCGGATAACGTCAGTGATATCATCGTCACTCCCACAACCGTCGAGAGCCTGAAGGACTGCGACCTTGTCTTCTCGGCGCTGCCTGCCGAGATGGCGACTTCCCTTGAGACGGAGATCGCCGATGCAGGCATCGCCGTCTGCAGCAACGCCCGGTCGCACCGCATGGACCCTGACGTCCCGCTGGTGATCCCGGAGGTCAACCCCGATCACCTGGGCCTGATCGACGTCCAGCGGGACCGCGGACGCGAGGGTTTCATCGTGACCAACCCGAACTGTTCGACTATCGTCCTTGCTCTGGCCCTTGCACCCCTCAGGTCGTTCGAGTTCCATGACGTGCGTGCGGCAACCATGCAGGCAATCTCGGGAGGGGGATTTGACGGTGTCTCCGCCATGACAATCTACGACAACGTCGTCCCCTACATCGGCGGCGAGGAGGAGAAGATGGAGACCGAGATCCTGAAGATCATGGGGACATTCAACGGCTCCGAGGTGATTCCAGCCTCATTTGACGTGAGTACAAGTTGTCACCGGGTCCCCGTCATCGATGGACATACCATCGCGATCTGGGTTGACGTGAACGAATCAGTCGCGGAAGTGAAAAAAGCTTACGCAACCTTTAAGTCGCCTTTCAGCAATCTACCCTTACAGCCGGCAAGAGCCGTTGAGCTCCTCGACCAGCCCGATCGTCCTCAACCCCGGCTCGACCGTAACCGGGGGCGGGGGATGACGGTGTCTGTTGGGAGATTCCGTGAGGGATTGCGATTTGTTGCGCTCGGGCACAACACCATCCGTGGGGCTGCAGGCGCGTCCATCCTCAACGCAGAGCTGATATACTCGATGAAATATCTCTAGACGAGGTGTGCTAATGATAAAGGATAACACAGTATTCGTGGGAAACAAACCAGTCATGAACTACGTGCTTGCGGTGGTCACTCAGTTCAACAACGGAGCGGAGGAAGTTGCGATCAAGGCCCGGGGAAAGGCAATATCTCGTGCAGTTGATACAGCGGAGATTGCGCTCAACCGGTTCCTGGAGAACGTGAACAAGAAAGAGATCTTTACGTCGACTGAGATGATCGACACTGATACGGGGAAGACGAACGTCTCAAGCATCGAGATTGTCCTCACTCATGCGAAGTGAGGCCCTGACAACACTTTTTTTTGGACGCTTCGGCAGAGAGCGCGGAGGACGGTTCTGCCTGATTTCTGCCGCGGTTCGGCGATTCAGTTATCGGCGGGGTGCCGCTTGTGTATCTCCTACTGACTGGCGGTGTATTGCATTACTCGCCTTAATCGAGGTTATTCGGCAGATATTCTGTTATACTGTCATTTTTGCCCCGGATCGACCATAAAGGTTTTATGAGTCCCCCCATAACCATTGTAGTATGAAGTGGGTGACGGTCGGGCTGGTGCTGATGCTGGTCTTTGCTCTCGTCGCTCCTGCGGTGGCGGCAGGTGAGGAGCGGTACAGTTACATCACGGTCGAGGATGTCACCATCCGGCTGGAGAAAGCGGATGCCGTCGTCACGATGAATTACACGATCGACGGCGGTATCGGGTTTCTTGTCCTCCTCCTCGGGAAATCCGATCTGAAGCAGAAGGTGCTCAATATTCTGGACTTCGAGAACGCCGAGGTTCAGCGCCTCGATCTCAAGCACGCCGAGGTTCGCGTGAAGAATATCTCCAACGACTACGGAAAGGGATTGTACTGGCTGCCGGCACACAGATTCGGCGTGGTCGTGCCTTCGCTCACCATCATCACCTCGCAGGACGTCAAGCATTACGAGAATGTCAGTGACTTCCCTGACGGGCTCGGCTATTTTGTTTGAACCGGTTTCCGTTCCGACACTCATTTTCCGCGGACCCCGGGGAACAAGAGGACCCTGCGCCGCCTGAGAACAGTTGCTCCTTTCCGGTACCGATCGTGGGCGGGTGACTGTCTCTCTACCGCCTGAAGGGATCCCGCACGTTCCTCGCGGGTGGCGGGGAGACCTTTTTCGAACTCCCATCTGCAGCGGAGGTTACCGCACAGCAGGTCTTGCGCGATGATGGTGGGAGTGTTGCACCGGCGATGTGGCTTTCCACGATGCTCGGATGCTTGCGGGTCTGGAGAGTATCTGGTCGAGGGGTGTAGCACCAGGAGATGATGCCGGGATTCGCCGGTTCCCCAGAGCCTTATGCTTCTCTCTTCAACGCGACGGGTTCGCGCTCATTGCTCCACCTGCCCAGGAGCGACTGGAGGTAAACGCCAAGGAAGGCGCAGAAAAGGCCTCCGAGTGTGGCAAAGATGATGTACCTCACACCATCCGCACCCGATATGGGGAACCCGTTAATCTCGCTGATCGAGAGGATGTAGGTGCTTGCCCCGTAGGCGATGGTCCCGATCGCCAGCACGAAGAACGGCAGGGCGACCACCCGCTGGATCGCCTCCCGCTCGTTCAAGAAGACATCGATGATCTTTCCCCCCGATGCAACAAGACCGGCGGCGGTGAACCAGGCGATGGCACCGTAGATGAACGCCAGGACCTGGAAGAAGATGCCGAACGAGGAGTAATACTCGAGGAGACTGATGAACCCGAGGACGATTCCGACGATACCGAGCAGTATTGCGGCGATGTAGGAGACGAACGTGAACCTGCCGCCATGCAGCGATGCCCGGAGCGAGTTGATCAGGTAGCCGAAGATCTCGTCGATCCCGATGCCCTTGAAGAGCAGGTAGGTTCCGACAACACCGACGACGACGATGGTTGCGCCCTCAGGGTATCCCAGCAGGTATCCTACGGCGTAGAGGAGCATGGCAAGACCGAGCGGTACGAGCACGATCTTCGAGACCTTCGGGTCGTCGAGGAGCCTCTTGAGGATATAGTACGTTCCCTCGAGGTTCGGCATCTGGTTGACCACGACCCGCCGCACGCTGCTGACCGGCACCCGGGACTGGATGATCGGCAGGACGTACTCGTCTTCGGCGCCGTCCGTCACCAGGATGCAGTTGGTCGAGCCTGTTGCTGAGAGGATCGTATCGAGACTGGATGCCACCCGCCGATCGCCTTCGAGCAGGTTCATGTGGTTGCCACAGATGACCGCGATGGCAACCTCTTCCCCCCGCTTGGTGAGTTCGTCGTAGAGTTTGATCGTCTCGAAGATCGCGTTGATGTCGGAGTCCTCGGGATCGGTCAGGGCGAGAGCGGTCGCTGCGTGGAGGCATGCCTCCCTGCCCACGACAGGGCCGTCGATCCGGGCTTTGAAACCGAGATCGTCATCGCGATCGACACAAAGGACGAGCGTTCGCTCTTTTGCCATTCAATAAGACATCTCCTCGAATCTATTAAATAATTTGCAGCGAGGGAGGAAAAAAGTATTAAATAAGTTTTGCACGCTGAAGCAGGAGCAGATCGTCGGTCGTGATCTTTTCACCGTCGCGGAACTGCTGGAACACACGTTCCGCCTCTTTCCGGACAGCTTTCTGCTCTTTCGTGACCTTGGTTTTCCTGGTCTTCTTCCGGAGACCCGAGATCACCTTATCGTAATCGCGGAGTTCCTTCTGGCAGCCGATGAACTGCTTGTGCTCCTCGTCTGCCGATTCCTGGGCCTCAACGAACTGCTGGTGAGCCTGGTCGGCCTCCTCGCGGGACTTATCGGCTTTCCTGTAGGACTCCACCATCAGGTCGTGGTGCTGCTGGGCGGCCTCGGCCTTCTCGGTGACTTCCTTGTGGATCTCCGAGGCCAGCCTGCGAAACTCACGGGCGTCGGTGAGCTTCGTCCGCATATCCTTGTTCTGTTCGAACTCGGCTTCCTGGTCCTTGGCCGCCGCCTTCAACTGCTTGATCTTCTCGATCAGTTCGCGCTCTTTATCGGTGCTGTAGACCTCGGTCTGCTGCTTGAACTCAAGGTGCTCGATCTGCTTCTGGATCTCCTTGACACCCCGGTTCTTGAGGTTACCGTGCTCTTTCTTGAAGGACTCAATCTCATCGAAGAGCGCGTTCGCCTTATCGTTCTGCTCGTTCCTCTGGTCCTTCAGCGCCTGAACTTCCTCGTTGATCTTATCCCGCTGCTCTTTATGCTGCTGCGCCTCCTCGACGAATTCGCGGGTCTGGGTGTTTAAGGTGTTGCGTTCGCGGGCATTTTTGCTGGCAAGCGCGTTCAGCTCGTTACGCCGATCTTTGTGCTGTTCAGACTCCGCAAGGACTTTTTTTCTCTTCTCAATCAAATCGTTCAGCATTCTTTACCAATCCTCGACATTCGGTACCTGTCTCATATCCTTACCAGCAAAAGCCCGCTCCCAGGCGTTGCAGGGATGCCCGAGGCTTATGTAGCGGCTACACCACAAGAAAAGACGTTTTCGGGCTCGGCAATCGAGACCGTCGTTCATCTGTCTGCTCATGTGTTCAACCCCGGTACTTGGCAACCGCAGACCCGCAGGTTCTGCGCCCTGCACAATACACCCCGTGCTGGAGGGATTATACAAGAACGTCTATAATTCAAACGTCATCCGTACTATTAAGTATTTCGTAGAGGGGCCGGGAGGCGCGCCGCGCCGGGCTGGCCCTCATGAAGGGGATATAAAGAGGGTATGGAGTTATTTAAAGGAAATCGATGAGGTGCCCGCTTGGAGCGTCTCCGGCCATACGCCTGCCGACAGGTGCGCTGGACCGCTGTGTTGCCGGTTCGTAGGTGCGGTGACTTCCGAGGATCTGTGCACTTTTCACGCCGGTCATGACTGCCATGACGCGAACTCTTCCTTCATAATCGCTGTTGACCCGTGCTCCCCAGATGACGTCCGCGTGGGGGTCGAGTTCGTAGGTCAGAGAGCTCGCGATCTCCTCGGCATCCTGGAGAGTCAGGTCGTTCCCACCCGTGATGTGGATGAGGCTCCCCGTTGCTCCCCGGTAGTCGATGTCCAGCAGAGGGTGGTTCAAGCACTCGTGGACGACGCTCTCGGCCTTGTTCTGCTGCTTGCTCTCTCCGACGAGCATCACAGCGACGCCCCCCTTGCTCATGATGGCACGGACGTCCGCGTAGTCGATGTTGATGAGCGAGGGTTCGGTGATCGTCTCGCTGATGCCCTTGACGGTCTCTGCGATGAGCTGATCCATCACCGAGAACGCCTGGCCGAGCGGCAGGTTCGGCACGAACTTGATCAGACGATTGTTGTCGAGCACAATCACCGAATCGGCAGCCGCAGAGAGTTGTTCAAGTCCTTCTTCCGCGCGGAGCAGGCGGGCTTTCTCGACCTGGAAGGGATAACTGACCATGCCGACGACGATTGCGCCCTGCTCTTTTGCGATCTGTGCGACGACCGGGGCTGTCCCTGTGCCGGTACCTCCACCCATACCGGCAGTGATGAAGACAAGGTCTGCGTCCGCGAGCAGGGTCTCCAGGGTCGGTCGGGCCATCTCGGCTGCGCGTCTGCCGACGTCGGGGAACCCGCCGGCTCCAAGGCCTTTGGTAAGCGACTTGCCGACAAGAACCCGCTTGTCCGCCTGGATCATGTCAAGGTGCTGCTTGTCCGTGTTGATCGCTATCGTCTCTGCACCACTGACCTGCATGTGGTAGAGCCTGTTGACCGTGTTGTTGCCGGCGCCGCCGCACCCTACGATGACGATCCGTGGCTGACCGAGGATGTCATCTTCATCGATTGAGTCCGTCTTGAGGCATCTTTCACGTTCCGCGTGTTTCAAAGCCTCATTGATGATTGTCTGCATCGAATACCTCCTAAACCTGGAATGAAATCTGATCGGCCTCACGTAGAACACGGTTTCCATGCCGCTCGAGAAGCGCCCTGACGGAATACCGCACAGCCTCTGATACCGTGGGGAACTCGCCGGCTTCCACCAACTTCTCGAGCATTTCAACCTGTTGTCGTGGTAATCTGATAGTTATCCGATCCATCATCTCAATCACTCGTATCTGACATTTAGCAGCCAGATGTCTGCCATCTGTCAGACAGTCGTTATCTTTTTGTCTGACCGTATCAGATAAAGCATAATGACATCAGTATTGTATAAATATCTTCTGAAATGACCCCGTATCTGACATAACGGTTTTATGGATTGCGGCCGACAACGTACCATTCACAGGATTATCAGGAATATGAGAGAAGATCTCCCCGCAAGGATGGAACATGGTGGTCGGGTGCGCTGGCATCGCGCCCGAGAGAGAGACGAGCTGCTGGATTTCAGCGCTAACGTGAACCCGTATCCCCCCCGGATACCCTGGACGCCGGATCTCTCGGTGCTGAAAGATTACCCCGACGACCGGTATGCACTTCTTAAAGAGGTCATAGGCAGAGCATTCGGGCGCGATCCGTCAGAAGTCACCGTCGGCAACGGATCCGTTGAACTTATCCGTGCGTTCTGTTCTGCCGTGCTCGGAGACGGGGATACCGCCTGTATCAAGCCCCCGACGTTTGCCGAGTACGAGATGGCGGTGAGGCTTGCCGGTGCCCGGTGCACCTCTGATGAGAACGGGGCTGCCGTCCGGTTCCTCTGCAACCCGAACAACCCGACCGGCCTGCTGAAGACCCGCCCGGAACTCCTCCGGCTGCTTGAGAGGACCGCCGGGCAGGGGGCGTGCCTCTTCCTCGACGAAGCCTTCATCGAACTCTCCGACCCCCGCCAGAGCCTCGCCGACGTCTCCCACGAGAACCTCTTCGTCCTGCGCTCCCTGACGAAGAGCTTCGCCGTGCCGGGCATACGGTTCGGCTATGGGTTCGGCACGCCTGAACTGGTTGAGAGGGTGGAGACCGTACGCCTTCCCTGGACGGTGAACGCGTTCGCCGAGGCCTTTACGATCGAGGCTTTCCGGCACTATGAGGACCTTGAACGCTCGCGAGAGAGGATCGCCCGGGAACGGAGCTGGCTCTCCGACCGCCTGGAGAACCTCGGCCTTGCCTATGAGCCTCCGTCCGCGAACTACATCCTGATAGAAGTCCCGATGGTGGCGGAGGTGCTCGTAGAACGACTCTTCTCGCGCGGGATCCTTGTTCGGGACTGCCGGTCGTTCGGGCTTCCCCGGCACATCCGTGTGGCCGTGCGGACCCGGGAGGAGAACCAGCAACTCATCGAGGCGCTCGAAGCATGCTTGCCCTGATCATGGCCGGGGGACAGGGGTCCCGGCTCCGGATGGGCGAGAAACCGCTCGTCACGGTCTGCGGGCGACCGATGCTCTCCTACGTCATCGATGCCTTCTCGTCTGCAGGACACGAGGTGGTCGTGGTCGCCTCGCACAAAACACCGTTCACCAAAAACTGGTGCCGGGCAATGGGGATCACGCTCTACGAGGCCGAAGGGCTCGGCTACGTTGAGGATATCGATGCGGCAGCGGAGGTTCTCGGGGAGAGGGGAGCACCGTTCTTCACCTGCGTATCCGACCTCCCCTGCCTTGCGCCCGATATCGTCGCCACCGTCGAAGACGCATGGCGCCGGACGGGGGTGCCGGCATGCTCGACATGGGCGCCTCGCGTCCTCTGCGAAGAGCATGGCTGCCGCACGCAGTACGTGGAGGTTGTCGACGGCACGCCGGCCGTTCCTGCCGGGATCAACATCCTGACAGCAGGCGATCTCGACGCTCCCCAGGAAGAACTGCAGCTCCTCCTGCACGACCGGAGGCTCGCCTTCAACATCAACACGCGCGAAGAACTGGCGCTGGTGCAGGAATATCTCCACCGAAAACAGGTCTCTTAGCCCCCGGCAGGTGCCCGTCTTCTCGAAGTTCGCTTCATGGGAGCACCGCTTTCCACGCTTCGTCTTCCGGGAGAAACTGTATTATCGGACAACCACCTATGCATATGCATGGAATTCTGCCGGGAAATCGAACTAGAGGGCCATATCATCGATTCAGGCGTTATGACCCTGGTGTTTGATAGAATCATGGATATGGGGGGCGAATTCGAGATCCTCACGTTCGATGTCGGGAAGCTGAAGACGGACACCAGTTACGCACGGCTGCGCGTGGAGGGCCCCAGCGAACGGCAACTCGATGCTATCCTCTCCGAACTGCACCGGCTCGGCGCTCGCACCCCTGAGATCAGCAACGTCACCCTCGTACCGGCAGAGGGCGACCGCATCCTGCCGAAAGGATTCTACTCGACGACCAACCACCCGACCTTCATAAAATACCGGGACGAATGGCTGCCCGTCGAGAGCATCGAGATGGACTGCCACATCGTGGTCGATGAGGAGGGCATGCGGGCGGTCTGCACCCCGATAGGGAAGATCAAGGCAGGGGATGCGGTCGTCGTCAGCGAGACCGGGGTTCGCGTGGTCTACCCTGAGCGGCCGAGGAAGGTCAGCACGTTTGAGTTCATGCACGGAACCGTCTCATCCGAGCGACCGAGCGAGGCGATCATCGCAAAGATCGCCCGCGAGATCCTGAAGTCGAAGAGGAAAGGCGAGAAGATTGCGCTTGTCGGCGGCCCCGCCATCGTTCATACCGGAGCGGCCGACGCCCTTGCGAAGATGATCCGTGAAGGCTACATCGATGTGCTCTTTGCGGGGAACGCGCTCGCCACCCACGATATCGAGGCCAACCTCTTCGGCACGTCGCTCGGGATGAACGTCAAGACCGGCACGCTCGTCACCGGCGGGCACAAGCACCATATCCGCGCCATCAGCGAGATCATGCGGGCAGGCTCCATCAAGAACGCGGTCGACCAGGGGCTCGTCACCGGCGGGATCATGTATGAGTGCGTGAAGAAGGGCATCCCGTTCGTGCTCGCCGGCTCCATCCGGGACGACGGACCGCTCCCCGACACGATCACGGACGTCGTCGAGGCGCAGGAGACCATGCGCCGCCACATCCACGACCTCGGAATGGTGGTGATGGTGGGAACGCTCCTCCACTCGATCGCCGTCGGGAACTGCCTCCCCTCGTACGTCAAGACTGTCTGCGTCGACATCAACCCCGCATCGGTGACGAAACTGATGGACCGGGGCACGACCCAGGCGATCGGCGTCGTGAGCGACGCCGGGACGTTCCTCCCGCTGCTCGCAAAGCAGCTGGAGGAACAGAAAGGGTGTTAGCGGGTAAGCGGCATACAGAACGATTCTTCGTGGTCCAGCACGAACTCCCACTCTTCTTTGCACCCGCACTCCGTCTCGGCGAGGGCGCGCAGGAGCCCGACGTCTTCAGTCAGTGAATAATCGCCGATCCCCTTCACGATCGGACCGTCGCAGGAACCGCAGTTGTGCGGCCCCCGGGTCTGTCCGCCGCCGACAGGGTCACAGAGGACGTGCACTGGTGAGCCGATCAGCACGTCGAGGACGCTCCAGAGATATGGCGGGCGGTAGGCGTGCTGTTTCCAGAGGCGTTCGACCTCGGTCCTGCTCTGGACGGTGCAGAGGTTCATGGAGATGCTGTCGGCAACGGATGCAACGTCCCTGATGGAACGCACCATGTCGTCGCGGGCCTCGCGCTCGGTCAGGAACGGCGGTTTCATCAGCAGGTAGGCCTTCACGCCAGCCCCGGCCTCGTGCGCGATCCCTGCGGCGCCGAGGAAGTCGGCATACGTGAATCCCTTGTCGATACTCTTCTCCCGGATGGCGTCGTTCGTGGTCTCCAGGCCCACGGCGACGGTGAGTGCTCGGGCCCAGTCGCCGGTGTCGATCTCCTCCCGAAACTCCTCGAGCGCCAGCCGTTCGACGTATTCGGGCCTGGTCTCGGCGATCACCATCTTGCCCCGAAACGCCTCCGCGACGGCGCGCCGGGCGGCGGGGGGGACCTCGTCGGGATCGAAGAAACTTCCTGATGTGAAGATCTTCAGGACCTGGTAATCCTCGTCCCGGAAGTTCTCTTTGACCCAGCGGACCTGGCGGATCAGCCGGTCGGCGAGTTCGTCTGAGGGGAGGTCCGGGTAACGCTCGTGCCGGTAGCCGCACATCCGGCATCGGTTCCAGGAACATCCCCCGCTCCGGAAGATTATCGTCAGCGTATCGAGAACCTGCCCATCGTAGCGGTCTTTCCCCCGCCAGGACGCCAGCGGCTTCTCAATCGATTTGGATAGCATTATACCTCATATTCGTTGATGTACTGATATGAAAAGGATCGCATGGCTGACACTCATCGCTGCGATGGTGCTTGTCAGTACCGCATCGGCCGCGTACGTCTCAATCAGTGCTCCGCAGACGGTGTACGTCGGCGACTCACTTGAAGTCACCGGCACCACGGTCATGGCGGGTCTCCCCAAACCCACGCTCAACGCCGGGTTCAGCACGGAGATCATCCTGTACTATGCCCAGCATACGAAGAGCCAGATAGCCCGACAGACCATTGTCGTCCAGGAGGACGGCTCGTTCTCCGCGACATTCGATACCGAAGGCCTGAAGCCAGGGACCTACTCGCTGGAACTCATTGATCCCACGCAGACCACCTTCGGGAGCAGTTCGAAGATCCGGCAGACCGTCACCCTGGTCGACCGGTCGGGGAGTCTCACGATCTCGTCCCCGAACAACCAGAACTTCGACGGCAGCCTCGACGTCAGTGGTATGGTCAGCGGCCTTGAGGACGCGGGAGTACAGATCCGGGTCGATCACGACGGCACTCTCGTCTACGGGCCGAAGTACGTCGCTACCAATAAGGACGGGACGTTCTCCGCGGAAGTGCCTGTCTCCGCAGGGGGCGTCTACAGGGTCGTCTTCGAGGATGCGAAAGGCTACATTGACGCCGTGGAGTTCGTGGTGATGGGCGCACCGGCCCCGACCCCGGCACAGGCGATGATATCGGCGAGTGCCCCCGCTTCCCGGTCCGCCCCGGCGTACTTCGAGGTCGATACCAGAAACGGCATGGTGACGATCGCGACCTCGGCCGGGATCGACTGGGTGGTCGAGTACATCGATGAGGACAACGTCTCTCACAAAGTGAACAACAAGGGCATGCTCGAACCCGAGACCAGCGAACTGATTGCGCGGGGAGGGCTCGTCTATGTCAAGGTCTACCCCATGAGTTACAATGACAGCGGAACGGTGCAGGTCTCGGCCTCGAATGCCGACTCGGTCAGGGTGAGTCAGACCGCACCCGGGCTCTTCGGGGACGTGACCCCCACCTCTGCCCAGGCCGCTCCGATCCCGGTGGCGCTGGCACTTTTCGCGCTTCTCGTTGTCGTCCTCGCGCGCCGGGGATGAACAACCTTTTTTTATCCGGGGGCCCAATAGATATCGGCGAGCCGGGATAGTCTAGTCCGGGAAGGCGGGGGCCTTGAAAGCCTCTGGTGCCTGGCACCTCGGGAGTTCAAATCTCCCTCCCGGCGCTCAGTGTTTTATGCAGTTTGTTTTCAAATTCGACAGTTTTTCAGTCATTTCATCCTTCGAGAGACGGATA
>Ga0265294_10004862_pt1 | contig 16574 bp, 10 predicted proteins | sample MunlanPumphouse3_FD_192504 | JGI IMG/M metagenome (GOLD analysis project Ga0265294, IMG submission 192504) | Groundwater microbial communities from a municipal landfill in Southern Ontario, Canada - Pumphouse #3 | ecosystem: Environmental > Aquatic > Deep subsurface > Groundwater | place...
CTGAATTGCATTAGCTTGCTGTTCATTAATCATAATTCCGGAGTGTCCACCCATAAGCTTGGTGATTTTTAGTTGTCTTGGCAAATAACCTTCAGTAGGGGTTGTTAATTCGAGAGGATAGTATAATCTGGTCTCTTCCCCACCGGCACAACCAATTGTGAAAACACCCTCTTCTTCAGAATCTATATTAATTAAATACTCACCTTTGAGCCAATTCTCTTTAAGAGCAGCAGCCCCAGTTAAACCTGTCTCTTCATCAACTGTGAAAAGAAGCTCTAAACGACCGTGCTTGGCACTTTTATCTGTAGCGAGATACATGGCAATTGCTAAGGCGATCCCATTATCAGCACCGAGCGTTGTCCCGTTTGCTTTAAGCCAGCCATCTTCTACCACCATAGTTATGGGGTCTTTTAAGAAGTCATGCTCCACGCTTAATTCTTTTACACACACCATATCCATGTGTCCTTGTAGGGTAACTACCGGCTTTTTCTCATAACCGGGAGTGGCAGGAACTCTGATTAAAACATTACGAACTTCATCCATTTCACTATCAAAATTATGTTTTTTCCCCCAATCAAAGAGCCATTGAGAGATTTTCTCTTCATGCTTTGATTTACGAGGAATTTTATTAATTGCTTCAAAGATCTCTAGGACACCTTGAGTAATTTCATCATTAGAATACTTCATTCATTACCTCTATTTTATTATTATTTTCTCTACTAACTAATCTAATGAGTATAGATAATTTGGCAAGTCTATTTCTTGATTAGTGATGAAAAGAGAAGAAATATTACGCGAATTAACACGAATTAAAGCGAATTTCACAAATTATAAGATTGTTTAACAGACGCCTGTGACCCATCTCACCATTACATTTTTCTAAGACCGTCTTGTCTCCTTAGTAGCTATAACGATATAAATGCGATTTTGATTCCTGATACTAAAGAAGGTGCCTAGGAGGTCGTAACGGTAGCTTCAGAAAGAACATAAAGCTTTGATTAACTTGGGGATTTATCTCTCTATTTTCTGAACTTGAAATTGGATATACTCATCACCAATCTGTTTTCATTCAGACCTCTTAAAGTCCTGAAAGGGCTTTAAGAGAATTCATAACCGCTTATAATCTATTTACGCTCAAAATATTCAGTATGGGTACGAGGTTTTTTCTTATATCCAATTTAATTATTGAGCATATTCATGTTACTTGCCTTTAATGAATATCTTCTCATTTCCTAAAGTTCACCCACGGTTAATTTATCATCAAATATTAATAATCAATTAAATAATAATTAGCAAAGAGGAGATTTCTGCTTATTATATCATTACCTCGCAGTATCGAGGGGAAATAAAATAAAGGAGAGTGTGTCATGAAAGAAAAGATGACCTTGAAAGAAGAAAGAAAAGCTAAGGCTCTAAAAGTGAAAAAGATTATAGAAACTCCTATAAATTACACTTTGAAAGCTCAAGTATGCCGTCTCAAATTACAACAACCAACCCCTTAAAAAGTGAGTTTATAGGGGCTTTTACAGCCCTTCACTTTACTCATCTACAGCTTTTTTATTCCAGAAATATTTATCCATTTTAAAGAGTAACTCTCTTCTATTGATAGGCTTAGTGATATAATCATCACAGCCTGCTTTTAACAACTTCATTCTATCAGAATCAAAAGCATAAGCAGTTTGAGCAATAATCGGCACTTTTGTGTTGAATTCCCTAATCTTTTGGGTAGCTTCTAAACCATCCATTTCAGGCATTTGCACATCCATTAGAATCAAATCGAAATTAAATTCTCTACACTTCTCAATTGCTTCAAATCCATTATGAGCATATTCAATATCGACTTTTATATGTTTGAAAAAGGCTTGGAAGAACTTAATTACATGAATTGTATCATCAACTATTAGGATGTTTTTACCTGCCCACTTCTCAGAGAAGTTATGGGTAGAGCCAACATCTAAATGAGTATAATTGTGGTTATCCTGATCAGCAATATCAACAACACTAACTTTACCCGGGATAGTAAAGATAAATGTGGAGCCTTTGCCTTTCTCAGAGTCTAAAGTTATCTCTCCCCCCAAAAGCTGAATAATTTGATAGCAAATTGCTAATCCAACTCCAATCCCTCCGAATTCACGCGTATAGGAACCATCGCTTTGACGGAACAGTTCAAAGATAGTTTTGGCTTGGTCGCGTTCTATTCCTATTCCTGTATCACTAACCATAAATGTAACACTGTTATCGCCACTTATACTAAAAGCAATATCAATAGTTCCCTTCTCGGTAAACTTCACTGCATTACTCAGAAGGTTATCAAAAATAGTCCTGAGATTAGTTTCATCACTTTCGAAAATAATCTCTTTAGCAGAATTTGGTAACGCAAGCTTTAGTTCAATCTCTTTATGTTTATTCCCAATATCTAACCTATAGTGCTGAGCAATTTCAGTAAGCATATTAATAAGAGAGAAATTAGACTTCACTACAGAAATGTTGCGGCTCTCCAGCTTAGAAACATTTATCACATTATCCATTAACGCGATTAAACGCTGTGCACCCTGCATAATTAAGCCGAGATACTCCTCTCTATCAGCTTCTGAAACTGATTTGTTGTTTTTAAGAAACTCAGAAAAGCCATAGACAGCATTTAAGGGAGTTCTAAATTCATGTGAGATATTAGCCAAAAACTGTGTTTTAAGCTTATCTGATTCTTCAACTTTAGAGATTGCCTGTTGAAGTTCTACTCTTTTATTAACAATATCGGTAACGTCTTGCGTAACATTCAAAATAGAATCAAGCTTAGAATCAAATTCTAAGGGAATTAATCTGCTGGTTACTCTTTTCAGTTCACCGGTTCGAGAAAATAGCTCTTCTTCTTCAGCGATTAACTCTTGATTAGAGCTTTTAACACTCTTTTCTTTTTCAAAGTTTATAGCACTAACAGTTTCCTGAAAGATTTGTTCATCACCTTTATCTAAAGCAAAGAAGCTATTTATGCCGGTAATTTTCTCATATTCCTTATTCCAGATATCATAGTTTCCTGTGTTACAATTCTTTACAGTGATACCTACCGGAATATTCTCGATTAGCAATTCTAAAAAAGCTCGACGCCTGCGATGCTCTAAATCTAATAATTTCTTCTCCGTAATATCATAAAAGAAGCCTTGAATTGTTTGCTTCTCATTATGACTACAGATACAGAAATTACTTTTTAACCAGAGTGTTCCCTTATAACTTTCCTTTAATTTGACATCACAAGAGTAGCTTCTATTAGAATGACAATTACGGATTATGCTGAAAAACTCTCTGTTATCTTCTTCCGCAAAATAGTCATAGAGGCTTTTATGTCCGATAATTTCCTGAGGAGAAGAAACGAAAACATCAGAAGCGACCTTTGCTATGTGATTGAATATAAAGCTTTGCAGATTGCAAATATAATTTATCAATGTGATGCCTTTATAACTAGAATTACTAAAGTGTCTGGCAGTAATAGAAGCTTTATAGATAGGTTGTAAGGTACGCGACATGATTAATGCCATCTTTTGGACAATCTCTTTTTCTTGCTCATTCCATTCTTTTTCTTCTGAAAAGTGTGAAAATCCTATTATACCGCCAAAAAGTCCTGCTATTTCGATAGGTTCCATCAGTAATGATTTTATACCTTTTTCCAACATGTAATCTTTCTCAGCTTTTGCTTCAATAGGTAAAGTTGTAGCTGAATCTATAGCGACCGTAACTATTCTGCTTAACTGTTGCAAGGACCACTCAAACTCTCCAAAATTAAATAGGCTTACCGGATCTTCCGGATTATTAAAGGAGCTATCCTGCCATTCATAAGAGAGAATGCAGATTGCGTGATTATCGAATAATTTGCAAAAGCAACGTTCTAGATTAAATTCCTTAGCGACTTGTTGGAATAACTCTATTATTAATTCTTTTAATCCTTCTTCAGACCCTCTAAAGAGCGATAACTTTAATAATAACTGATCTATGATTGACATTTATTACCCTTTGTTTGTTTTGTTTTTTTCCAATCTTTATGATAAATGCAAAATAGAGGTTAGCCATTATTTTGGCAAGAAATAAATAGCAGAAATCAGATGATCTCTGCTATTTTATTGTTTTCTAAATTATTACAAAACTTATATCTTAGTGATAAGTAACTACTTTAATCATTTATATCACTGAAATTATAAGGTGATTGATAAAGAATTTTCTCTTCTGATCCTGTCTGAAGTTGTTGATTAATATCCACAACTGATTTCAAGACCGAGTTGTTATACCAAGAAAAAAGCGGAGCTGTAAGAGAACCAAGAGTTATTTCAAAGCTAGCTTTATCACTACCATGATAAGTTACCATCTCAATTTCGTTACCTGTTTTAAGCTTTTCTTGCATGGAAGTAAGAGCTGTTTCGAAACCACCTAACTTATCCACTAAACCAATACTTAAAGCTTGGTTACCGGTCCAGACTTGCCCCATAGCTACAGCATTAATCTCAGCATAGCTTTTGCCTCTGCTGGTAGCGACGGTATTCACAAATCTATCATAAGAAGATTTGATAAAGTTAGAGAACATATCCTGCTCGTTTTGAGTCCATTCACGGGTAACTGAACCAAGGGTGGAGTTATCACCAAACTTAAATTCTGACCAGTTTACTCCAATTTTGGAAGACATTCTGGTGAAGTTGGGAATAATCCCGATTACACCAATAGAACCGGTAATTGTAGTAGGTTCTGCGATAATCTCATCAGCCCAAGTGGAGATATAATAACCACCGGAAGCAGCCACGCCTGACATTAAAGCAATTACAGGTTTGACTTGAGCACATAATCTGATCTCTTCTGCGATAATATGAGAAGCAAGAGCTGAACCACCGCCACTATCTACTCTCAAGATTACACCCTTTACACTCGAGTCTAATCTTGCTTTTCTGATAGCTTTAGAAGTTGTTTCAGAACCGATAGACTTTCCGGTCTGTCCTTTCCCACTAATGATACTTCCGGTTGTATAAATAACGGCAACTTTATCTAAGCCCGGTTTAAACCAGTGAGTATCCATTCTTTCAGGTATCTGAGTAACTATATTTTTAGTGCCAAAATCGGCTTTTAGCTTGCCGTTTAATTCATGCCATTCCACTAAGCCATCAACTAAACCATTAACAAGAGCATCATTAGGGACAAAGTATGGTCCATTATTAATTATAGTCTCAACATCTCCGACTAATTTATGTTCACGACCTGCTCTAATCATCTCCACCATTTCAGCATAGATATCACCGTAAAGTCTCTCCAATACTTCTCTCTCTTCAGGAGTCATCTCAGTTTCTGAGAACATATTACCGGCTGTCTTGTAAGGATGACTACGGAAGTTGTAGAAATCTATTCCGAGCTTATCCAGCATCTCTTTAGCATAAGGACTTGCGCCGCCTATTCCTACAAGATTAACCATTCCTTCAGGGTTTAGATAAATTGCATCGCCAATATTAGCAGCGAAAGCATAGTTGGCATTAGAGATATTTTCAAAGTAGAAGATTACTTTCTTGCCCTCTTGCTTAAATTCATGGAGAGCTGTAAGCAACTCTTGTCTTTTTGCAAAAGAAGCTCCAAAGTTATTGTTCTTGAAGATAATCCCGGTGATAGAAGGTTCATTCTTGGCTTCTTCTATCTTATTGAGAATCTTCAACATAGTGGTATTATCATCCATTTTAAGGGAGATAAAACCAATATCAAATTTGACATTCTCATCAACAATATTGCCTTTAATATCAAGATCTAAAAGTTTCTTTCTTTCCATACCGGTTATCACGCCCATAATATTTGTATTCATAGAGACATAAGCATAGCCACGGTTTTTCTTGCTATCATCAGCTTGTTTTTCAATATTAGAAATTGAACCGATTACAGCACCAAGGTTGCTAAGACTAAACCTGATGCCAACCTCTTCCTTTTCAATATTATAAGTAGCACCAACAGAGAGTCCACCGAGGAAATTAGTGTTTACGCCAACAGTCGGCTTAATAAATTCCCGACCATCATCAGAGTCTCCCCAACCTGCATCAGTAGTAACTTCTAAAGCATCATGATATTTGGTAGAAGCAAGTGGTCTGATAGCTATTCCGCCACGGTGCTGAGGTTTCAAATCATCAGGATGTGTAAGAACATAACCTGCAGATAAGTAATTAGTTGGGCGATACAGCAGAGAACTTTTAAAGTCCCCTTTATCTAATATCCCGGACTTCCAGTTATAAGAAAAACCTAAATAGAGGTTTCTTAACACCTTGTTTTTGCCAAGATTATTGCCGGTTGCTATTGTTTGATATGTCCCGGCATTGCCACCCTCCACAATATAGGAAAAACCCTCGTTTTTATAAACAAATCCCCAATCACTTCCTGTCTCACTCTCTTCATAACTTTGGAGAAATGAAAAACTGGAGTTATCAGTCATTCCGAGTGCTGCCGGATTTACAAACCCGGAGATAAAGTCCTCGTGTGCTGCTACTGAAGTGTTGCCAAAATCAGCCTGAGATGCGTGAGCTAACATAGCCACAGCCAAGATTAAAAATATTAATACTTTCTTCATGTTTCCTCTTTATTTAAAGTCAACAGTGATCTTCTCAAAGTTATGAAAAGTAACACCATCAATCTTCTTTTTGTTGTTTAAGAAGTTAGATACTTCCTTATCGCCGTCTTTCATTAAATCTTTAAACAGCTCAGGTTGTGCCAAAAGTTTATCCATATCAATTTCAAATAGCGTGATTTGGTTATTTTCATAAGGTACATTAGATTTCTTAATGTCGTTAAATTCAACCTTTGTATAGAATCTCATACCTTGCAAAAAAACCTTTGCCATCGCTAGTTGTTGGTCTATGTTTTTTGCATCGTAATCTTCTTCATCTGAATCATTATTAGCTATCTCTTTCTTAGCTTTATTAATAGCTTCAGAAAAACCGTTTATGATAGTTAAAGTACCTTTCTTGCGTGCATCATAAATAAAATTAAAGAACTTAGCATCCTTGTCATCTTTTTTCTCTTTCTCATCATCGTTAGAAAGCTGTTCTACTGTTTCATTGAACATGTTTTCAGAAATGAGAATCTTGTTTATATCATCGAATTTATACACAGTTTTAGAGCCTTGTTTTGCGTCAGTTTGAATCTCTTCAAAAGAAGAAAAAACCACACCTGTTCCAAAAGAATAGGCCTTGCTTTGTTGATTCTCTTTACTAAGAAATTGAGCAGTGTTGCCACCTGGGTTCATAGCTTTTGCCATGTTCATAGCCTGGTTTGAGAGTAACATCTTCTCGATTATCTCACCGGAACCATCTTTGTTAACTTTTACAGTTAATCCGTATTCGACACAACCTGTTAAAAACAACATAGCCATTACAGCTAGCAATAATATTCTCTTCATAATGAACTCCTAATCCAATTTTCTAAATTTGTAAGCATAGATTGAACTTGTCAATAAAATTGCTGTGGCAATTATCAAACAGAGTCCATCCCAACTGAAAATACTAGTAGAAATTAACCTACTAACTTCATTTATCCCACTGTTTAGAGTCATGTTATCCATGAACCCCTGTGACACTAATTCTACATCAATAATCTTCTTACCTGTCAAAGAAGGATTTGCTAACCAGATACTTATGTATTCACTTAAAGTATTAATCTTCACCCCGGAGACTGATCTAAAGATATTAATTAGGATATTGATTCCTATTGTGAATCCTAAAAATTTAGCAACCACACTTTTCTTAAGAATACCTGATAAAAAGATAAAGAAGGAGCCAAATAATAAGAGATAAGGAAAAGAAAAAAGTAAGATGGAAAGAGTGAACCTTATTAAAGCTCCCAAAGAGATCTCACTGGTATGTCCTAAAATAAGAAAGGCTATCCATGTGTTTAGTAAAACTAAACCAAGAACTATTACCACAGGGATTATTATTGTAGAGACAACTTTAGAAATAACTACTTTCCAAGGAGGAATCGGTAAGCATTTATAGAAGATTTCACAGTGATTCTTGATGTTATCATTGAGAGCATTAGGAGTCATAAACCCTAACACCGTAATGAAAAGAAGAGAACCACACAGCATTATATTACCAATTATGACGCCTATTAAGCCCATGAAGGGCATGTTTGCTCCCTTCATTTGATAATTTAAATTACCTAAATCTAATCCCCACTTAAGATCGATCAAAATAAGGAATAAATAACAGATTGCTACGCCGAGAACCGGCAACAACAAACTTCCCTTGTTGAGATAAATATCTCTTTTTAATAAGCTTTTAAACTGTCTCATGTTGATTCTCCAATGTATATAAGAATATATGGGCTAAATTAGGAATGGCTTCTTTAAAGCCGGTAATATCAGCTTTGCGCGGGACTACAACTTCTATTGCACTTAAGCCTTCTGTTACTACTTTATGAGGAATCCCTTCCAACTTATCTCTGTCTTTTGCATCTATAGTGATTAACTTGTAATAAGTAAGGAGATTATCTATAGTATCGTTTACCAATATCTTACCCTGATCAATAATAATCAGGTCATGCAGAATGTGTTCGATTTCTTCCACTTGGTGAGTAGAAATAAGCACGGTCCTATTCTCATTATAGAAAGAACTCAAGATAGTGTTGTAGAATTCACTGCGATAGACAATATCCAAACCCAGAGTCGGTTCATCAAGGATTAAGAAACTCACGTCTAAAGATAAAATCAAGATTAAATAGAGCTTTGTTTTCATCCCTTTGGATAATTTACTAATCTTCTTGTCTAAGGGTAAGTTACTGGTAGCAAATAATTTGTCAAATCTCTCGTCGTTAAACTTAGGGTGAACTCCCCTAAAAAAACTAATCAGAGCTTTCACCTTCATTCTGCCATCCAGACTATTAATATCAGGGATAAAAGCTGTGTCTTCAAAGATCTTGTGATCCATATACTTAATCTCTTGATCATCAATAAATATCTCGCCTTCAAATTTGCTAAATCCTATGATACACTTCATCAAGGTTGATTTGCCGGCTCCGTTCTTACCAACCAAACCCACGATTCTGCCTTTCTTAACTTCGGCATTTACATTGTCTAATGCCAATAAATCTTTAAACTTCTTGGTAACATTTACTGTTTTTACCAGTGCCATTACTCCTCCCTTTCATATATTTTGTGCAACTCTGCTACGATCATCTCAAGATCAATATCCACTATCTTCGCCTTCTCTACTAAGGTTATTAAATCCTTTTTAATGAATTCGTAGCGCCTCTCTCTTATTAGTATCTTCCTTGCTCCTTCTGTTACATAGAAACCTAATCCTCTTTTTTTAAAGATGACATTAGAGGCTTCCAATTCTGCATAAGCATTGCTGATAGTGTTAGGATTTACCTGATACTCAGCAGACAACGCTCTGATAGACTGAATCTGCTCGCCTTCAGCTATTCGCTCAGCAATTATTGCCTCTTCAATCTCTTCTTTTATTTGAAGATATATTGGTGTTTCATCACTAAATATTTTCATTTGCACCTCTTATGGTGTTATAGTTGTGTGGTACACTATTCTTGTCAAGTACTATTTTTTATTTTTATTGATTTTACTTTCCCTGTGAAACCTTTTCAGAAGGACAATATTGTCTATTGTAAAGCATATTATCTTCAAACCTCATAGGTAAGCCATTTAGAAAAGATAGTACGCAATTTATTTTATAAGAGTAAGTTAGAAAAATTAAACAATAACAATTATTGTATCTATTACTTGACAAAATAGTTTTAATGATTATATTGAGCTTAAATGATATTTAATTATTAATGACTTTAATTGTTGTTAATTTGATTAATAAATAATTTAATATTCGAGAGGTTAAAATATGAAAAAGATTCTATTATTTGTGTTTACTTTATTGTTTGCTTGCGTAGCTTTTGCTCAAACTATTACTATTAATTCTATAGGAATGCATGGTGCAGGAGGATCAGGAGATTTTGAGGTAGAAGAAGGTGAGAGTATCACAATAAATGTTAATTATAATGTAACTGGTTTAGTAAGACCAAACAAAATATTGGGTTCTACATTTGATGGAGTTAATAATCAAATACTATTATCTTTTTATTCTAGTGCTACACCTAATGATGACGATTGGGCAGATGAGATATCTTTTCCTGTCCTAGCTTTTACAGTATCACAAAATGGTACACATAATAAAGAATTTCTTATAAGTTCAGATGTTTTTGTAGATGGAGCTAAATCTATACAAGCTAGTTTAGCCTTATATACCAACAATGGTTATTACTCATCGGAATATTCAAGTTACTGTGAAGACTCAATTTATTGGACTGTAGTCCCGGCAGACAGTCCAATTGCAGGGTTTCAAAACTATCTAACGGTTTATAAAGATGAGGAAACGAAAATACCAACCCTGTACACTCCAAGTTCTCCAACAGCAGCTACCTATGATAACAACACACTTTTAATTGATTTTAAGTTAACCGAGCCACCTCTTACTAACAGTGTTAAACTATATTTTTCACCTAATGCAAATGGTTCTAATCCTACTACTACTTTAACTTTAGCACCTGATTTGCAAAATACGACAAGACATCAAATAACACTTGATGCCTCCGATTTTTCTACAGCATCACCTCATTTATCTGATGTTGCCGGAGAAACCTATTTAACTGAATTAAACACATATTATGTGGCAATCGGTTATCAAGATGACTTAGGAAATCCTGAGGCAACCTCACCATGGCATAAGTTAGTATATGATAATACAGCAATTCCACCAAGTAGTGTCTCAGCAATTACCGGTTCTGAAAATTCAAACTTTGATGTAAGCTTTACTTTAAGTGAGAGTTCTAAAAAAGATGGAATTACTATTCATATCAAAGATAATTCCAACTCTATAGTAACATCAATTAAGCTTAGTGGAATTTATGCATCCGGTGCCCATACCATCACTTTAAACGGATCTAATTTATTAAGCTCTACCGGTATTTTATCTGTAAGCGAAGATAACGAGCTCATTTCCGGATCTTTTTACAAAGTTGCTGTCGGGATAATAGATCTTGCTGGAAATACCAGTACCTCCACAAATAGTGCTCCCTTCCAATTTTTTAATGCAGACACAAGTATTTTGGCTATTACAGCTGAGTATAATCCTACTGACGCTTTAGCAGGTTATAATGAAGGCAAATATCAGGCGATAGGTTACGTTGCTTTAAAAACATCTTCAGGTTCTGCTACACTATCAGGAATAGAATTTGATGTGGGCGGTACTATTGATGTCGGCGATGCTTCTCATCTTGCTCTGTATGTATCACCAAACAATGGTTTCGCAGGTGCGACACAACTTGGTAATACACTACCTTTTACTGGGGTTGGTAAGTATACTTTTGCAATAGATAATGCCAGTATTTCTAATGTGTATAAATATTATTTTGTAGCAGTTAAGCTTAACTCAGTTGGTTTAACCTATGATGACATTATAACTTTAACCACAAAAGACACTTATATATCAACATCAGGTACAGTGGATCCTTTTAATGCAACAGATTTTGCTATAAAATGTCTCTACAAGGCACTCATAGTTAATTATTTTGATGATTTCCCAAGTATTACACCGGGGTCCTCTAATGCACCATTCTTCAGACTTGATTTAAGAACAAACGATTGTAAAACATCAATCACAAGCATAAACTTAGATCTTACAGGAACCTTAACCTCTAATGATGTTATTAATGGAGGTTTTAAACTATGGGAAAGCACTTCCAAGACATTTAATCCAAATTCCGCAAAAGCTATCCGACAACTTGGAGGAAACGCAAATTATAATAATTTTCTGGAATTTAGCGTTTTTTCAAGTGAAATTAGTGCTGTTGAAAAATACTTCTTCTTTACTGTCTCAACAAAGGCAACAGCTAATACAGAAGCTACCATTGGTGGAGACATTCTTGGTGCGAGTGCTATTACAGCAACCGGTAACCCAGTAATTGAGACTGATTCGAGTTTAAATGGATTTCCTCTCACAGGTGACCAGCAGACTCTACCTGTCGAACTCTCGTCATTTACAGCTGTCTTAACATCAGGCAATACTATTGCTATCAACTGGACAGTTGAATCAGAAACAGGTTTATCAGGCTATCATATCCTTAGATCAAATTCTAACGATTTAAATACTGCGACTACCATTCCTGTGCTTATTCATGCTGTTAACACTTCTCAGACCTATACCTATACCTTTGTGGATAACGAAATAGACCTTACTAAGAGCGAATATTATTATTGGTTAATGACTGTGGAGCTTTCAAGTGAATCAGAGACTTTTGGTCCCATCATGGTAAGAATAGAAAATGGTGGAAGTGATACACCTTTTATAAACTTAGGAACAACCCTAATCGGCAATTATCCTAATCCTTTTAATCCTTCTACCTCAATAAGTTTTTCTCTTGATAAACCTGAGAATGTGGTAATAGATATCTACAACATTAAGGGACAACTAGTGAGAAAGCTTTATAATGAGAGTGTTACTAAGATTAATCAAAGAATCAATGTTTTATGGGATGGTAAGAATAATAATGGAGCTTCAGCAGCTTCCGGTGTTTATTACGCTAGAATGACTGCCGGTAAGCATTCAGAATCCAAGAAAATGATTTTAATGAAATAACGCGATAAATGTACCCTATACTGGACGCTTCTTCGGAAGCGTCTTTTTTGCCATGAAGTAATTTGATTTCCTTTCTTTATTTTTTATGGTGTTATGGTTACTTAACACAATATTTGTAGCAGGAAATAAAAGCAAATTTAAACAAATATTGTTTTTTCTTTGAAATAATTACAAACTGAAAATATTGTTTGTTGTGAACTATACTCTCTTCAATCCGCGTACACAAGCCGTTTGTCAAAGTCAGTAGGTAATTTATTTTATAATAATACGTTAGCTGAAATAAATAACACTAATTTCTCTATTTATTTCTTGACAGAATAATTTTAAAGACTATTTTGTAATTAATTGATATGAAATTTTAATAACTATAATTGTTGTTAAACTGATAAATAATTAATCAAATATTCAAGAGGTTAGAATATGAAAAAGAGTATATTATTTGTTTTTATTTTATTGTTTACTTGCGTAATTTTTAGCACTCCAACTATTACTATAAATTCTATAGGAATGCATGGTCCCAACGGTCTTGGAGATTTTAATGTTTCTGATGGAGATAATATCACATTGAGAGTCAATTATACGGTATCCAGTTTGATTGAATCAAGCCCAATCAATGGCTTCTCTTTTATTGATGCTTTTACTGATCTACAAAAAAAAGGACATATATTATTAACTTTTTACAGTAGCGATACACCGAATGAAGATGACTGGGCTGATGAGATTTTTTATCCTGTTCTAATTAGTCAAAATACAGAGAATGGAACTTTCGATATCACATCTACGATAAACATTGGTCAAATAATGGAAGAAGCAATTTCTTTTCAAGCAAATTTATGCCTGTTTACTACTGACAACGATTTCTCAGGCTCTTACTCAAGTTATCAAGAAGATTCTTTTTATAGTACGACAGTCCCATCAGGTGCTCTCGACACAGGATTTCAAAACTACCTAACTGTTTATACAGATACAGAGACTCTTCTTCCAACACTATATACTCCTAATTCTCCAACTGTTGCAACTTATGACAACAGCTCACTTTTAATTGATTTTCAATTAGCTGAGCTACCTCTTGCTAATAGTGTTAAATTATATTTTTCACCCAATGCAGATGGTTCTGATCCTACTACTACTTTAACTTTAGCACCTAGTTTGCAAAATACAGCACAACATCAAATAACACTTGATGCCTCCAGTTTTTCTACAGCTTCACCTCATTTATCTGGTGTTTCCGGAGAAACCTTGTTAACTCATTTAAACACATATTATGTGGCAATCGGTTACCAAGATGCATTAGAAAATCCTGAAGCAAAATCATCATGGCACAAGTTGATTTATGATAATGTTGCAATTCCGCCAAAGAATGTCTCTGCAAATACCGGTTCTGAAAATTCAAACTTTGAAGTTCAATTTACACTTGATGAGAGTTCTAAAAATGATGGGATTATTATTTATATCAAAAATTATGCCAATAACCTTGAAATAACATCAATTACGCTTAGTGGAATTTATGCAGCCGGTGCCCATACTATCACCTTAAACGGTTCTAATTTATTAAGCTCTACCGGTGTTTTATCTGTAACAGAAAATTACGAGCTCGTTTCCGGAACATTTTACAAAGTTGCTGTTGGGATAAAAGATCTTGCAGGAAATACTAATACTTCTACCAATAGTCCCTTCCAATATTTTATTGCAGACACAAATATTTCAACAATTGTTGCAGAGTACAACCCTACTGAAACATTAGCAGGTTATAGTTCTGGAATCTATCAACCAATAGGCTATATTGGACTAAAAACAACTTCGGGCGTAGCAACACTATCGAAGTTGGGGATTGACATAGGAGGAACTATTGATAGCGATGATGCATCTAATCTTGCTTTGTATGAATCATCAAATTCAGACTTCTCTGGAGCTGTTCTGATTGGAGATTATTTGACCTTCACCGGAACAGGGCTTTATGATTTTAATATCAATGATAAGGTTATCGGTAATGACTATAAATACTATTTTGTGGCAGTCTCACTAAACTCCGATAATTTATCTTATGATGCCAAAATATCCTTAAGTACCAATTCTGGCCATATTACAACAACAGGGACAGTAGATACTTTTGATTCTGTTATATTTGCAGAAAAACATCTTTATCAGGTACCTATAGTTGATTATATGAGTAATTTTCCCAGCATTACTCTGGGAACTCCTAATACCCCATTCTTCCGTCTTGATTTAAAAACTAATGATGGTACAGCCTCAGTAACAAGTATTCAATTAGCTGTTACAGGAGATAATCTCACTTCGAATGATGTTGAGCCGGGAGGCTTCAAACTTTGGGAAAGCACTTCTCCAACATTTAATGCGAAAACCGTGGTGCCTATCGAACTTGGAAATGTCGATTATAATAATCTACTGACATTTAGTGGGTTTTCAAGCGATTTTACTGCTATCGGTAAATATTACTTCTTCACTGTCTCGACAAAGTCAACAGCCAATCCGGAAGCTACTATTGGGGGAGATATATTAAGTGCACATGCTATTGTAACAACCTGTAGTGCTGGAGCTATTCCCCTTGCAGGCACCTTTCCGCTAATAGGAGAACTGCAAACGCTACCTGTTGAACTCTCTTCCTTCACAGCTTCTTTATCTTCCAATAATGATGTTAGTATAAACTGGACAGTTGAAGCAGAAATAGGCTTATCAGGTTATTATATTCTCAGAGCAAACAGTGATGATTTGAATACCGCTATGACAATATCCGTCCTTATTCCGTCTGTAAATAGTCCTCAAACATATACCTATAGTTTTGTAGATGATGAATTAGATCCTGCTATAAGCGAATACTATTATTGGTTAACTACTGTTGAACTTTCCAATGAATCAGAGACTTTTGGTCCAATCCTGGTGAGAATTGAAAACAACCAAGATAATGACCTGCCTGCTTTAGTTTTAGGAACAGCTCTAATCGGTAATTACCCTAATCCATTTAACCCTTCCACATCAATAAGCTTTTCTCTTGAGAAACCTGAACATGTAGTAATAAACATCTACAATATAAGAGGTCAATTAGTGAGAAAACTCTATAATGAGAATGTTACCAAGGTTAATCAAAGAATCAATATTGTCTGGAATGGTAAGGATAGCAAGGGATCTTCTGCAGCTTCCGGAATCTATTATGCCAGAATGATTGCGGGTAAACATTCAGAATCTAAGAAGATGATTTTAATGAAATAACACGATAAATGTAACTTTTACTTGACGCTTCTTCGGAGGCGTCTTTTCTTTGCTATAAATAACAATCAAAGGATGATAAAATGTTAAGAAAAATAACTGTAACTTCAAGCTTAAAAAGTAATATGGCTATCGAAGTGCAAGCCAGAGACCATAAGTTCATTATTGACCAACCTTTATCAGGTGGTGGTGATAATTCAGGTCCTACCCCATTAGAGTATTTCCTAAGTGCCTTAGCAGGCTGTATTGGCAGTATTGCGTTGATTATCGCTAAGCAAAAAGAGATAGAACTGAAAGCTGTTAATGTCAGGGTTGAAGGTGAATTAGATGTTGATGTGTTAGCAGGGAAATCTCATGATGTCAGACCTGGTTATCAATGGATTAAGGCTTTTGTTGAGATAGAAGCTAATATTAGCGATGAAGAAAAGAAAGCACTATTGCGAGAAATTGATTCAAGATGTCCGGTTTCTGATAATATGCGGAACAATTCTAAGATTGAGTTTGAATTAGTTCGGTAGGGGCGGATAAGAAAGAAAAAGAATTAAAAGATAAAAATGAAAAGTGAAAAGTTAAGGTATTGCTTCGCAATGATAATCGAAATGTAGGGGCGAATTGCTATACGCCCTCTTTTTAGAAGATGAAACACCGATAAGAAGAATATTTAGCCACGGATAACACGGGTGAACACGGATAAGAAAGAAGAAAGAA
>Ga0265294_10004863_pt1 | contig 16574 bp, 16 predicted proteins | sample MunlanPumphouse3_FD_192504 | JGI IMG/M metagenome (GOLD analysis project Ga0265294, IMG submission 192504) | Groundwater microbial communities from a municipal landfill in Southern Ontario, Canada - Pumphouse #3 | ecosystem: Environmental > Aquatic > Deep subsurface > Groundwater | place...
TATGGCAAATGAAAAAGCTGAGGCGTTAAAAGGCAAAGTTGTACAGGTAATCGGTTCGGTTGTTGATGTTGAATTTCCGTCAAACCAGATGCCGGCACTTTTTAACGCATTGAAAATCGAAATTGGTGAACTAAAGCTCACCCTTGAAGTGCAAAGCCACATTGGAAATGGCTGGATCAGGGCTCTTTCCCTTGACCCGACCGATGGTTTAGCACGAGGGGCTGAAGTTGTTGACACCGGAGCTCCTATCAGTGTTCCAGTCGGGGAAGCCACACTTGGCAGGATATTTAATGTAACCGGAACTGCTCTGGATGACCGCGGCGAGGTCAAGGCCAGCGATCACTGGCCGATCCATCAGGATGCCCCCGCATTTGATGAACAGCAATCAACAGTACAAATGTTTGAAACCGGCATCAAGGTGATCGATCTTATCACTCCCTTTGCGAAGGGTGGTAAAGCCGGACTCCTTGGAGGCGCCGGTGTAGGCAAAACAGTTATCATACAGGAGCTTATTCGAAATATTGCAACCGAGCACGGTGGCTATTCCGTGTTTGCCGGTGTCGGTGAACGTTCCCGTGAAGGTAACGATCTCTGGCATGAAATGCAGGATTCGGGCGTAATTGACAAGACCTGCCTGGTTTTCGGGCAGATGAACGAACTTCCCGCTGTACGTTTAAGGGTAGCTCTTACCGGCCTTACCATGGCTGAGTATTTCCGAGAGGTAGATCGGCAGGACGTACTTCTTTTTATTGACAACATTTACCGCTACACTCTTGCTGGTATGGAGGTATCTGCTCTTCTGGGTCGCATGCCTTCTGCTGTGGGTTATCAGCCGACACTGGCAACTGAAATGGGTGAACTCCAGGAGAGGATTACCTCCACCAAAAATGGCTCAATCACATCATTCCAGGCTATTTATGTTCCGGCTGATGACTATACTGATCCTGGTGTTGTGGCTACGTTTGGCCATCTCGATTCGGTTATTGCGCTTGAAAGAGCACTGGCCGAACAGGCTCTTTACCCGGCAGTTGATCCGCTGGCTTCTACTTCTCGCATTCTTGCACCGGAAAATGTCGGTGAAGAGCACTATCAGGTTGCCCGTGATGTACAGAAGGTTTTGCAGCGTTACAAGGACCTTCAGGACGTAATCGCCATTCTTGGTATCGAAGAACTAAGCGAAGAGGATAAGCAGGTAGTCGCCCGTGCGCGCAAGATCCAGCGCTTTCTTACCCAGCCGTTCTTTGTCGGCGAAGTTTTCACCGGCAGACCGGGCAAATACGTTCCCATCTCAGAAACAGTACGCGGATTTAAAGAGATTCTGGAAGGCAGGCATGATGACCTGCCTGAGCAGGCTTTCTATATGGTGGGATCCATAGATGAAGCAGTAGAGGCGGCCAGAAAGCTGGCCGAATAAGGCGGGGTGTATGTCTAAAATCAAGCTTGATATAGTTACCCCTGAAGAAGCTATATTCTCTGACGAGATAGATATGCTGGTAGCACCAGGCATTGAAGGCGAACTTGGAATACTGCCTCATCATGCACCGCTGATGACAGTTCTCGGGATCGGAGAGCTGATTATCCGCAACGGAAATGATGAACAGTATTTGGCTATCGGTGGGGGTTATCTTGAGGTTCAACCAGACAGGGTGATCGTACTTGCCGATGCTGCTGAAAGGGCGGAAGATATAGATATTGCCCGCGCAGAAGCTGCCAAGGAAGCTGCTCAACGGACTATGGCAGAGAAGCCTTCCGGTATCGATTCAGCCCAGGCCGAAGCAGCTCTCAAGCGTTCCCTTGTCAGGTTGAAAGTAGCAACCAAACGCAGAAAGCGCTACCAGGAAGGATAATAAAAAGCCCGGTTTTAGCCGGGCTTTTTTAATGCCTGTTTATATTACAAATCCTGCCAGTAAAGCAAAAACCCTCCTATCAACTCACTAGGCGAGTTTAAAAAGAGGGTTAGCTTTTTGATTTAGGCCAGGGTAAGCTCTAGATGATCTCGAGAGAGGCTTTGGTTCCGGCCTTGGCTGCTTTTACCCGGATGAGGGTTCGCATGGCCTGGGCGATGCGCCCTTGTTTGCCAATTATGCGCCCTTTATCTTCATCGGCAACCTGGAGTTTTAGAACGATGCCGTTCTCCTCACTTGTTTCCTCAGTAACCACCACATCATCGGGTGCATTTACCAGTGATTTAGCGATGAATTCAACCAGTTCTTTCATGGTTACTCCTTTGCTGACTTGATCTTATCCATAATGCCGGCCTTGGTCAGCAACCTGGCGGCGGTAGCAGTAGGTCGCGCCCCTTGCCTTAACCATTTGATGGCAGCCTCTTCTTCTACGGTGAAGGTTTCCGGCTGAGTCAAGGGGTTGTAAAAACCGATTATTTCAATAAAAGCACCGTTGCGTGGTGATTGGCTGTTAGCCACTACCAGCCGGTAGTTTGGTTTTTTGGGTGCGCCAATACGTCTTAACCTAATTTTAACCACATTTCCTCCTTATCAGGTGCTAATTATGACGCATTACGCTGGTGCTGTCAATACTGATTAACATAATACAGCTTTAAATATTGCAAAAAAGTTGATGGATAACCGTTGAATGTTTATATCAAATTCGGCAAGCTCTGGCAAACAGGGAAACAGCGCTTGCCGTTGGGAAATAGCGAGCTTATAATGCCAGTGTGGCAAACTGGCCGGTGTCTGATGGACGTGTCGATCCGCGGCAAGCTATCGCTATTCAAAAAGAGATGGCTGGAAAGATTGTACAAATCGGAACGGTGAGTGATATCTTCTATATCGCTGGGGTGGACGTATCATTTCCGAGAGGGAGTGATGTCGGAATCGCCGCGGCAGTGGTTCTTAATTACCCTAATATGGAAGTCGTGGAAGTAAGGCGATATAGTGACCAAGTAGCATTCCCTTATGTACCCGGGCTGTTATCCTTTCGGGAACTGCCGCTGATTCTGAAGGCTTTTCAAGCTTTGAGAATCAAACCTGATCTCGTAATAGTTGATGGTCATGGTGTGGCTCACCCCCGCCGCATGGGGCTTGCCTGTCATTTTGGATTGTACTCAAACCTTCCGGTTATCGGTTGCGCTAAATCGAGGCTTTGCGGAAAATACAGGGAACCGGATAAAATAAAAGGCAGCAGGGAAGGGCTTGTTGATGGGGAAGAGGTGATAGGGGCGGTATTGCGTACTCGGGAGGATGTTAGCACGGTTTTTGTATCAGTCGGGAACCACATCAGCCTGGAAAACGCAGTTAAGTGGGTTATGAGTACCTGTTTGAAACACAGACTGCCGGAACCAGTAAGGTGCGCTCATATGGCCGCAACTGGCTGGCCGGAATGCCAAGCGTAGACGCAAGCAAAAATAAGGAGAACTAATAACGGATGTCTGAATTGACTGATAAACTTGCCGAGCTGAAAGATCGCCTGTCTCAGGCCGGGGTGCGGCTTTGACTCGGATAACAAGAAAAAAGAGATAATTTTACTTGAGAAGGCTTCTCTGGAGGTTGGTTTCTGGCAGGATTCCCAAAAGGCAAAAAAAGTTATGCAGCAGCTTTCGTCATCAAAAGAGGATGTTGAAAGAATAGAAAGACTTAAAAAACAACTCTCAGATCTTGATGAACTGCTCACACTGGAAGCTGATGATCATCCTTCCATGGCAGAAGACCTCGGCTCTGAACTGGAAACGGTTGAGAAGCAACTTGCACAACTTGAATTTGAACTTTCCTTTTCAGGTCATTATGACCGGCATTCTGCAGTTCTGTACCTTCATGCTGGTGCAGGAGGCACTGAATCACAGGATTGGGCAGAAATGCTTATGCGGATGTATTTGCGCTGGGCAGATAAAAAGGGCTACAAGGCGGGGGTATTGGACGTCTCCCCTGGAGACGAGGCTGGCATAAAAAGCGCTACAATAGAGATAACTGGCAGCCTTGCTTACGGGTATCTCAAGTCTGAACATGGAGTGCACCGTCTGGTGAGGCTGTCACCTTTTGATTTTGACCATGGCCGGCATACTTCTTTTGCCCTGGTTGAAGTACTTCCTGAAGCAGAAGAGGGTGACATTGACATCACGCTTTCTCCGGATGATCTTAAAATAGACACCTTCCGCTCATCTGGTCCCGGAGGCCAGAACATGCAAAAGGTAAGCTCAGCAGTAAGAGTCACTCATCTTCCAACCGGTATTGTAGTTTCCTGTCAGAGCGAGCGCTCTCAACACATGAATAAAGAAACTGCCTTCAGGATATTACGAGCTCGCCTCCTCAAGCTTGAAATCGCTCGTCGCCAGGAGGAGATGGACCGCTTGAAGGGTGAAGTGATATCGGCAGCCTGGGGCAACCAGATCAGGAGCTATATCCTCCATCCCTATAAAATGGTCAAGGACCATCGTATAGATTACCAGGTTAACAATCCGGAGGCGGTTCTGGAAGGAGATCTGGATGAACTCATCACTGCATATCTAAGGTCCGGCTATGAAGGCGAGAGTTAAAAGGTTAGCCGCGTTTTTTGCGGTTTTGGCGCTGATGTTTGCAGCGGCTCCGCCTTTGCAGTCAAGCGCCCAGACAGAAATAACAATACTTAAAAACCATGCAGTTGTGGATTACCCGCACGTGGTTACTTTTTCTCTTGAGCTGGAAAGCCTTGAAAAAATTACTGATATCAGGCTGAGCTATCAGGTAGAAAGAGACAGTTTTGCTGATGTGGTGTGTGAGGCAGTGGCGGATTATTCTTCCAAAACCGGTTCTGCACAATGGATTTGGGATATGTATACTACTGGAAATCTTCCCCCGGGAACAGCGATCAAGTACTGGTGGCAGGTAACTACCCAAAATGGGGGTACGATTCTTACCGAAACTCGCATGGTAACATTTGCTGATGAGCGCTACCAGTGGCAGAGCATTTCTGAAGGCAACCTTTCTCTTTTCTGGTATCGAGGTGACGGTAGCTTTGCTTCGGAACTATTGGGCTCTGCAAAGGCCGCCTTGACCCAGCTTGAAACAGATACAGGGGCTCACCTCACGCGCCCGGTTGATATCTTCATTTATGGCAGTTCGGCTGATCTGCAGGGTGCCATGCTGTACGTGCAGGAATGGGCGGGGGGCCTTGCTTTTACCGGTTACGGGGTTGTGGCTATCGGTATCGCTCCATCAGATGTCGAATGGGGCAAAAGAGCCATGGTTCATGAGCTTGCCCACCTAGTGACTCATCAGATGACCAATAACCCCTATAATTCGATTCCAGTGTGGCTCAATGAGGGTATATCCATGTATGCCGAAGGGAATCTGGAGGAATACTCCGAATCCTATTTAAGACGCGCAGTGCTGTACGACGAATTGATATCTGTTCAGAGCCTGGCGAGCCCCTTTTCAGCTGATGCAGAAAAAACCTATCTGTCTTATGCTCAGAGCTACAGTCTGGTGGATTATCTGGTTAGCGCCCACGGCTCGCTTAGAATGGCCGATCTTCTCCAGGTTTTCAGCCAGGGTGCTGATTACGACGAAGCTTTTCTGGAAGTCTATGGTTTTAATATCGATGGTCTTGATGATGCCTGGCAAGCCTGGGCAAAAGAAAAGTACGGCGTTTATTCTCCACAGACGATGGGTTTTATACCTCTTTATCTGGGATTTTTGGTGTTAGGGCTGATAGTAATAGCGGCAGTATTTGTTATTCAAAAAAAGAGGCAGCCGGTATGAGAAAACTTCTGCCTTTAGTAATCTCAGCTGTGATACTGTCCTGTGGTTTGGTTACTGCTTCCTGCGAACAAGGTCGAAAACCAGCGGGCAGTGGCACGCTCAACCTGTATGGTGTTGACCCCTATACTCTGGACCCGGCTTTAAGCGGGGACAGTACTTCTCATCAATACATAATGCAAATGTTTTCCGGGCTTGTAAAGCTTGATGATGAACTGCTGGTAACAGGGGATATTGCAGATGAATGGAATGTGAACTTCAATGGCACTGTCTATACCTTTTATTTACGCCAGGACGTGTTGTTTCACGATGGTAAACAGGTAACGGCTGATGATTTTAAGGCTTCATGGGAACGCGCATGCAGCCCGGGAACTGGCTCCCAGACTGCCGTGCTTTATCTGGGGGATATATTGGGTGTAGATGAAGTTCTTAACGGTGATGCGGAAGAAATTTCCGGAGTACGGGTGGTTGATAAATACAAACTGGAAGTGACTCTCAAGGAGCCGCGGAGCTATTTTCTGTACAAACTGGCTTACCCGACTGCTTTTGTGGTTGATACCAAAACAGCCCTCGGCAGCGGCTGGTGGCAATCCGGCATTAACGGTACGGGACCTTTCAAACTTGAGGAATGGAAAAAAGGCAGCAGACTGGAGCTTGCCCGATTTGACCGGTATTACGGTACTCCGGCTAAACTGGAACGGGTGGTATATCACTTATGGGCTGGCACAGTGATGAGTTTATATGAGAATGGCCAGATAGATGTAGCCCAAACAGGGGGAGACTACATTGATAAAATCACCGATGAAAAGAGCGAATTATTCAACGAGCTGATAATCACCAGCGTTCCCAGCCTGATGTACATCGGTTTCAATTGTACCACGGAACCTTTCAATGACCCGCTGGTACGCCAGGCCTTTGCTATGGCGGTGGATATGAAGAAAGTTGTCAACCTGGTTTACAGGGGGGCAGCAATGGTTGCCGGGCAAGTTATCCCTCCCGGAATACCCGGACATGATGAAACAGCCAGCATAACCAGCTTTGACCCTGAAACAGTCAGAAGCCTTATTGCCAGTTCAAGCTATGGTTCCGTTGATAATCTTCCGCCCATTACCATCACAACTGGTGGGTATGGAGGGGTGATTTCACGTGAGCTTGAGGCTATAGTATACCAGTGGCATCAGAATCTGGGGGTTGAGATAACCGTACGGCAGATCGATCCGAACGAGTACTACTACAACCTTATGGCAGAAAAAGATGATTTATTTTACTTTGGATGGGTAGCAGATTACCCGCACCCTCAGAACTTCCTGGAGATACTTTTTGCCAGCAGTTCCTTTTCCAATACCGGCAAATACCATAACAGCAATTTTGATGCTTTGATAGACATGGCCGGGAAAGAGACCGATTTTGATACCAGTATCGAACTGTATCAGCAAGCCCAGGACGTGCTCCTCCAAGACACAGCGCTGGTGCCGATCTCTTTCGGGGTTGATATGACGCTGGTGAAGCCTTATGTTAAGGGTTATAACCCGGGGTCTCTGGGTGTGGTTAGGTTGAATGAAGTATGGATCGAGGGGAAATAATGGCGGAGGGAGTGGGATTCGAACCCACGGTTCCCTTGCGGGAACAACGGTTTTCAAGACCGTCACCATAGACCGCTCGGACATCCCTCCACGCGGTTTTAGTATCAGCTATTTTAACACGAGAGCGGTTTTCCTTGCACCTGTTTCTTGTGCGAGTGTTTGGATGATGCTTGCAGCTTTACTTTTTTTGGTTTTTTGTTTTTGGTACCGGTGTTTTTCTTGCCCTTCTCGCCTTATTGCCTGCCGGGCACTCTTTCAGGCATTTATCACATAGTACAGAATGGCCACTGGCATTTTGAGGAGAGAGGTTGGAGAGGCATTGATCGGGTTTTGCCATGCGAAAGGGTTCCAGGGCTTTAACCGGGCATATGTCAACACATATCGAACAATTTCGGCAGGCTGCAAACTCGTATTCTCCTACAATCTGAGCTGTGGTTCTGCCGGGCAATGAAGCGGAGGTGTATATACCCATGAATCGCAAGCGGCTTCCATACTTTGGATGCAATACTACTGTATTTTTACCACGTTTGCCCAGTTTGGCGCGGATAGCTTCGTTTTTCAGGTTTATCTTTCCTTCCAGAGGGTATCCATAGCGTCCGACGAGCTGGGCAGAAAAGCCTTTCTTGTGTATGTAATTTATTAACGCTTCCAGTTTTGGGGCGGCATAAGCCCTGAAACCGTACATGATAAAGTGACCTGACCTGACGCCAAAATCATCCAGGTTTTGTTCGGTTGTTGATTCCATGCCCAGTATCAGCAGGGTTTGCCCGTCTGATTGGAGGGTTGCTCCGCACACATCAAACAGTTCCCTGGCCTTGGCAAGGATTTTTTCTTCATTAGTCATATTCTAATTGCTGGTTTTACGCTGGCTGTGTCCAGCTATTTTTGGTGCTAATGATAGTTTAAACCAAAAAGAGGGTATTTTTCATCTCGCAATCACTTTGACCAATTGTATTTTATAAATGGTGCCAGCCGGGTTAGAGACATATTTTATTTTAACGAAATAATGTTGTATTTTTGCCATCTCCAAGAATATAATTGATTCAAATTATTATTAAAGGAAGTGGAAGGATGCTAAAAGATTTCAAGGCGTTCATCATGCGGGGAAATGTGGTGGACATGGCAGTTGGTATCATAGTTGGAGCTGCCTTTGGGGCAATTGTTACAAGCCTGGTAAATGATGTCATTATGCCCCCTATCGGTTTGGCACTGGGAAATATTGATTTTTCTGATTTGATGCTAGTCTTAAAGGAAGGTGCTACTCCAGGTCCATACGAGTCGCTGGCGGCAGCCAAAGAGGCAGGAGCGGTGACGCTAAACTACGGGGCGTTTATCAACACTCTTATTATTTTCCTCATCATTGCAGCGGTAGTTTTCTTCTTTATTGTTCGGCCTATATCCAAGTTGGCTGCTCGTGAAAAAGAAGCTGCTCCGGTTGCACCCACAACCAAGGACTGCCCTTTTTGCTATACCTCCATTCCGGTTAATGCCAAGCGTTGCCCCAATTGTACATCAGAACTTGAATAAAACGTTTTGCCGGTAAATTTAAGAGATATATGCCAGCCATTTATGGCTGGCATATATTAATCAAATATCACAGAAGAGCTTAATTCAAAGCCGTGGTTATATGATTGGGTGACCCAGGCTTGTTTGGCTGTTACCTTTATCTCGCCAGTGATGATCAGTGGTACAGCATCCTTTTCTTTTAAATCAACGATCGTAGGTTCAAAAATGGTTATCTCTCCTTTTGGAGAAAAGGCCAAATCACGTGATTTGGCGGGGTGAATCACTGCGCTCCATTGGCCAACCGGAGCAACTTCAAAGTGTGTTTCATCAATCTGAACCTTCCAGTCGGTCATCTCTACTTCTGCAGTTAAACGGGACGGGTTAGATATTTTCAGCGTGAAGATATAAGTAAAACGCGCCGGGTTTTCCAATCGTTGAATGGGCGCCATGGATACCAAAGAAACATTGTTTAACGTCTGCTCGATTATCTTCTTGGCAACTGCCGTTGAGTAAATATGGATAGAGCCAAATATTACAGCGGCAATGGCAACAAACCCTGCGGCAAAAACCAGTATTTTCTTAATGTTCATGTTTCCCCCTCAGGCCAGGGTGACGTTTGAGTTGTGAATATAAGGCCTCAATACCTTCGGAATATCTATAGTACCGTCTGCGCGCTGGTAGTTTTCCATCACGCTGATGACAACCCTGGGCAAAGCCAGACCCGAACCGTTAAGCGTGTGAACGTACTCCGCTTTTGATTCCGGGGTTGGCCGGTAGCGGATGTTGGCTCGCCGGGCCTGGAAATCCGAACAGTTTGAACATGAACTTACTTCCAGCCATTCATTACAGCCTGGAGCCCACATTTCAATATCATAAGTACGGCTGGAAGCAAAGCTGATATCAGCGGTGCACAGTTCCTTAACCCGATATGGTATCTCAAGCCTGGAGCATATCTCCTCAGCATTACTCACCATTTTATCCAGTTCTTCGTTCGAACTTTCCGGAACAACAAATTTGTACATCTCAACCTTTTCAAATTGGTGTCCACGTTTGATGCCACGCACATCTTTGCCTGCGCTCATTTTTTCTCTTCGGAAACAGGGGGTGTGAGCTATGTAATACAGCGGCAAAGCATTGCCAGGCAGGATCTCATCTCGGTGGAGGTTGGTAAGTGCTACTTCTGCAGTGGGTATAAACCAGAAGTCCTCTTCGGCGTCATGATAGAGGTTGTCGGCAAATTTGGGCAGATTGGATGAGCCTATCAGAGCTTCTGCCCGCACCATAATCGGCAGATAAGTTTCTTTATAGCCATGTTCCCGAATGTGTGTATCCAGCATGAAGTCGATAAGGGCTCGCTGAAGTGTAGCCCCCAATCCCTTGAGGACGTAAAAACGGGATCCAGAGATGCGGGTGCCGGCTTCAAAATCTATTATTCCCAGCTGTTCTCCGATTTCCCAGTGAGGCAGGGGTGTAAAATCAAACTGGCGGGGAGTGCCGGTAGTTCGTATGACGATATTGTCATCTTCGCTTTTTCCTTTGGGTACCGATGACTGGGGGATGTTGGGAACTCTTAACAGTCTGTCGTTGAGACTGGTTTCGATATCTCTTATTATATCTTCAAGGCCTCTTATCTGTTCTCTAAGCTGGCGGCCTTTTTCCCTTCCAGCCTCATCGCTGGTTCTGGAAGTAGCCTTGCGCTCGCGCCTGAGTTCCTCCAACCTGGACAAGTTGCTTCGTCTTTGCTCATCCAGCTCGAGGATTTCGTCGATCGGAGCAGCGTCGTTTCGGGCTTCAATTGCCTCTCTTACCAGATCGGTATTTTCACGAATAAATTTTAGGTCAAGCATCTACTACTCCAGTCGGATTATTGACTCACCTGCGAATATACCTCAGATACTTTTTGCTTCAATTCGGATTCGGCAAGTGCTTCAGCGGCAACAACTGCAACCATATCAGTAATTTCTGGAACGGGCAGCTTGCCAAGTGCTTTGGCGATTCTAAACCCAAGCCTTCCGAGAACCGTTTTGGAACCATCGTAATCCCGTTTCTTTTCTACCAGTACCTGGCATGAATCGTAATCTGCGGCTGCCGAGTTATAATAATCCAGAGCGTGATCCAATTTTTCTTCCTGGCTTTCTTCAGAATCCAGACGGAGTTCATCTAGCACCAGAGCGATAGCCTCGTTAACAGTTTCATTTAGTACCATATCCAGGAATTCCTCTCCACCTCTGCCAACTGCATAACGTTCAAAATCAAGCAGGAAAAAAGTCAGTATTTCAAGGTGCACCCTGTAGTTTTGCTCGGGGGTTATACCTTCTTCCATCATCACTTCATACATATCCGCAAAAAGTGTCCTGGCTGTGGATAAAGACCAGGCTGCTATCGTGCTTGCCATTTCGTCTATGACAGTTTCTTTTTCCTGTGTGCCTACAATTTTGGCCATATTACAGGTTAACCTCTCTCTTTAAGTTGTGGGAACAGTATAACATCCCTGATAGAACTCTGGTTGGTGATAAGCATGACCAACCGGTCGATCCCGAGTCCCAATCCGCCGGTTGGCGGCATACCGTAGGAAAGAGCTTTGAGAAAATCGTAATCAATTTTTTCAGCAGACTTTTCATCTTCGCTATGGCACTCTTCCATCTGCCGGATAAAGCGCCTTTCCTGTTCAACCGGGTCGTTAAGCTCTGAGAAAGCATTGGCAATCTCCATACATCCGGTGAACGCCTCGAACCTTTCTACAATCGTCTCATCGTCTACCCTGGATTTTGCCAGTGGTGACATTTCGATCGGGTAATCAATAAGGAAAGTTGGCTGTGTCATGTGCGGCTCAACATATATTCCCAGCAGATTGTCAATCATCTTTGCCCAGTTGCTCATAGGGTCAAAGGGGATGTTTTTTTCCTTGAGAATCTTCTGTAGTTTTTCCTTGCTGCGGTACTTGGTAAAATCGATACCGCTGTTCTCCAGCAGGGCTTGTCTTAAATCCCAGCGCCTCCAGGGGGGAGTGAAGTCGATTTCGGTATTTGCATAGGGCACTTTATAGCTGCCGGTTACACTTTTTACTACCGAAGATACGAGATCTTCCACCATGCTCATAACCTGGAGGTAGTCTGCATAGGCTTCGTAGCTTTCCATCATGGTGAATTCCGGATTATGGCGGGTAGAAATCCCCTCGTTTCTAAAGATTCTTCCCAGCTCATATACCCGGTCAAAGCCGCCCACGATTAACCTTTTAAGGGGCAGTTCCAGTGCGATGCGCAGGTATAATTCCCGGTCAAGGCTGTTGTGGTAGGTTATAAAAGGCCTTGCCAGCGCACCGCCGGCGCTGGAATGGAGAACCGGAGTTTCCACCTCTGTAAACCCACGGTAGTTCATATAATTTCTTATCGCGGCTATGGTTTTGGAGCGGGTAATAAAAACTTCCTTGACTGCCGGGTTGGAGATGAGGTCAAGATACCTTTGGCGATACCTGATTTCAACATCTGTGAGGCCATGCCATTTCTCGGGCAGCGGTTCCATGGATTTGCTGAGAAGCACAAGATGGCTTGCCTGAAGAGTTGGTTCTCCGGTCCTGGTTACGACCATTGTACCGCTGACACCGATAAAATCACCAATATCCAGTTCTTTAAAGATATCAGCAGATGGTTCATCCAAATCATCTGCTTTAAAAAGGAGCTGAATTTTACCATCTCCGTCCAGCAGGTTTGCAAAACTGATCTTACCCATTTTTCTAAGCGCTGTTATCCGTCCGGAGATGGCTGCATAAATATCTTGTGAGGCGCCAGCTTCCTGGCATTCAACCAGTTTAACCGCCTGTGCGGAAGTATGGGTTCGCGCAAAATTGGAAGGGTAGGGGTTGATACCTTTCGAGCGGAGGCGCTCTATTTTTTCCTGTCTCTGAACTGTAATGTGTTCAAGTCGTGAAGTCATGAATCTCCTAATATGTAAAATGGCGTTTAATAGGTTTGAAGCTATTATATTTTATAACCAGCCTTGTAGTAAAGCACAGGCAGGCACCGGACAGGTAAATACAGGTTATCTAATGATGCTGAATGCTGGAGTCGGGAGAGTCTTCGGGGTGCTGGCGGGAGACGTTTGTGCACATATCTTTCAGCCGGTCAATAATCTCTATCATCGCCAGTGTTTCACGCTTGCAGCCAGTTTTCAGGATTTGCCTGATGGCTTCCTTCTCTTCGGCGGTTAAGGTGTTGCTCCTCATGTTTGAAAAGGCAATCGAGCTCTGGTTGTGTGAAGGGGCAGTGACATTTTGACCTCCCTCCAGTCTGATTGCGCCAATAACGCTTTCCAGCGAAACCTCATTTTTCTGGGAGGCGTGGTAGTAAAAAAAGTTTTCAAAAGGGGAGAGGAGGTCAATCAGCCTCCCGGTTATACTCCCGACCCATTTTTGGTAACGAGGAAAAGCGGAAGCTAACTCTTCGAGAATTCTAGCCTTTGATCTGGAATCACACACGATTATGCTGCCGTCATGCCCGAGCGACTGGCTAAGTTTTTCTGCAAACTGCGGCCGGGGATCGCTATTTCCGTCTGCCAGGAAGGAATGGTGTACGGGGGAAGATCCCGGCTGACTGACAGAATGAACTGAAAACTGGAATGGGATGGGCTGGTAAGGGCGAGTGCCATCGTAGATGGGTATAGCTGAGCGTATGGTTTTAATCTCCAGGTAGCAGGCTGGATAAGTAACATTTGCTAAAAAGCGGCCGAGTTCTGCCTGGTCTGAATAACTTGTTCCAGTGACTGTGCATTCTTTCTGGATGGCCTGCTTGCGGGTAAGGATTGCCTCGTCATCGATGTCCTTGATACTAATTATTCCCTGCTGGTAATAACAAGCTTTTTGGGCCAGGCTGCCATTTAGCTCAAAGATATGGTTTTTAGGAAGTTCTTCCCAGCAAGCTGGTTTAAGATCGCATTCCCAGGGCAGGATACAGTAATCCCCGAGCGGTTGTTCGGGGCGAATCCTGCAATCAATTATTGCAAGCATTTTTCTTATGCGTTCATCCAGGCCAACGGTTGCATCTTCGACCAGGCCAGAGATATCTTCAACCCTGAAAAGACCTGCTGGATCTACTTCTCCATACTTAACATAATCAGTATCTATGTATATTAACCAACAGCGGTTTATTTTTATATCCGCCTGCTGATAAACCCGCTTCTGGAAGGCAACATCATGAATGTTTGTTTCCTTGACGCTGGTTGAGCTTTTAACTTCATAAATATCCCATGCGTTATTCTCCACGGGATTGAGTATGTCTGCCCTGGAATACAGGCGCCCTGATAGTATCCCTGCTTCAAAAATGGGTCTGCGATCACGGATGAGTTTCCCGGTCATTCTGATATTTGCAATGAAGTTGTCAGTCGGCACATCGACACCATCAGGAAAGAGCTTCTTGGCAAAATGCCCGACTGCGTTTCCTTCATCAAAACGGTGTTGGGTAGTAGGGCTCACGGGTGGGAGGCTGGCAGCATCATTGGCCAGAGTCCAGAGCAACAGGGGGCAGCGCAGACCAGCAAGGTATTTTGATTTGGAAAGTGTTCTGGAAGCCAATATATTCTCCTGTGAGTCCGGCCGGGTTTTGAGTGTTGGGTTGGTCCGTTATAAAGAAAACCCGGTTTGAGCGGTTATTTGAGTATAGCATAACACAAACCGGGGACACGTTCAGTCAATGAGTCTACTTCTTTAAAGCCCCATCCATTCCCTGGCTCGTGTATAAACAGAGGAGAGGAATTCGATCACAGAGTCTTTGCAAGAAGCTAGAGGCTCTACTTCGGCAAAGGCAAGCCCGATCGCTATAAGCACCAGCAGGAAAAAAGTTGGTACCAGTTTGGGCCGGCGCCAGCTGTTTTCTGATAATACCCTGGCCAGGTACACAAAAATTACCAGTTCAACTACCAAAATAAAAACATAACTCAAATAATCCGAAGGAAGGCTCAGCCGGAATATCTGCGCAGCAGACCAGATAATCAGACCGGCCAGAGTCAGCATTGCCAGATTCAGCACCAGTTTGTAAAGCGCACCTGCCGGTTTGAAGCGGGTGGTAAGCTGGCGGTGCCATTTATCAATAGCAAATAAAGCAGCTGCTCCAGTTGTGAGTGGTACTGAAAAACCTATTTCGCTGATGCGTAAAATTACCAGCCCGGCAAGGTAGCCTGCCAGTACTGACAGAGCTGTTTTTAACCAGGGCATCCAGGCTTTTTCAGCGGTGACTTGCTTTGGCTTGCCCCTGTTGAAAGGGTTTTTGAGCACCGGGCCGAATATTTTTAACGGAAATGCCTGATTTTTATGTGCTGGTTGTATATCTATGGTTACTTCAACCTGGTCATGGGTGTTATTACTGGAATTTTCCAGCAGGATCAGGAGACTACATCGGTTTTTGGTTTCGAGAGTGCTTATCGCAGTAGCTTCCAGGGTTATTTCCAGCGGTAGCGGATTGGCGGTGGTTGATCTAACCTGACGCACTTTCAGCCACGGTGCCGGAGAATCATCTGCCCAGAACCGGGTAAAAGCCCCCCCGGTGTTATCTACTCTTATCAGGGCGGTTTGTTTTTCCCCTGGGGCTAAGTCTTTAAAAATGATGCTCTGAGGTTCAACGCTTAGCTTTGGTGCAATGCCTGATGGGCTGGTTTCAATGTTTTTCAGGATATTATAAGCTTCATTGATTCGCTTGAGTTCTTCTTCAGCCTTGTGGCGGACTTTATCGGGCAGGTTTACTGTTTTATCAGGGTGAAGGAGTTGAGCTTTGTATATATACTGGGCGTGAATTTCTTCTGCTGTTGCGGTAGTTGGTATTCCCAGTATACGGCAAGCTTCTTCAAAATTCATTGTGCTAGCGCCTGGTTATCGACTTTGGCGGCGGCAGGAGCCTGGAAGCATCTGAAATAGCCTGGGAGAAGACCTCCCGGGTGACCTTGCTTCCCAGCTCGGCTCGAGTTGCCAGTTTTTTTAAAAAATCCTGCTCGGCATCATCGGTGCCGATGGTAATTATATCTATATTATCAGCTTTGGCTTTTTCGGCTTCCTTTATAGTATTGCGTTTGTTATCCGGACGGCCATCAGTGGCTATTACGATTACCTGGGTTTTATCCTTTTTATCCAGATGATAGTGGGCCATCTTGATGGCTTCGGCCATATTGGTGGAACCGCTGGCCTGCATTCCTTTTATTTGCTTCTCAAACACTTTGAAATCATTGGTAGGAGTGCATACATTTTTGGCGCTCGAACTGAAACTGATCAAACCAACCTGGTAGCCTTTGTTAAAGGCGTCTCTGCCGAAAATCAATGCACCCCTTTTGGCTTGTTCCAGTTTGATGCCTTCCATGCTTGCGCTAGTGTCAAGTGCCAGATATACATAGGCCATATCCTGTTCAAGGCGTACGCCGGCGGGGTGGCCATGATGAGCGAGAGTGGTATTACCGATAGTGATTGAGACCTCGGTATTGTTAGAGGTGTTAACCAGTTCTATGCCCTTCTTTTCAACCATTTAAAGATAGCCACCTTTAACATTTCATCCATTGTTCAGTATAAAGCTTAAACTGGCTTTATATCAAGACTTGCCTTTTGCCAGGTATGGCGCGCTCACTTTGAATCAAGTATTGATTTATCTGTATCAATTACATAATATTTACATCAAACAGGGGAAGTAGAGTATTTGCAGATCAGGTCGCCAGTGAGACAAAATAAAGTAACCGACTATCTGATATATGAAAGCGCTGCCCGACAGGAAGGCTGGGCGAAGCTGGTTTTTTTAGGGGTCATCCTGCTGACGTTGATTCCGGC
>Ga0265294_10004865_pt1 | contig 16565 bp, 14 predicted proteins | sample MunlanPumphouse3_FD_192504 | JGI IMG/M metagenome (GOLD analysis project Ga0265294, IMG submission 192504) | Groundwater microbial communities from a municipal landfill in Southern Ontario, Canada - Pumphouse #3 | ecosystem: Environmental > Aquatic > Deep subsurface > Groundwater | place...
TTAATTCGTTCAGCTCATCCATCGTTACGATATCGGCTTTTTTCAAAAAATCTTTCACCGTGGTTTCTACGCGTCCTTCAAACTTGCTGGTGGCCTCATCATACTTTTTCATCAGGTCATTCAAAAATTCCCTGCCATCTTTTTCGGATAACTTGCCTTTTTGAATCAGGTCCTTTGCAAGTTCCTCCACCTCGTCCTTTGTTTTAAGCACCATACCAATGCCGGCGAGCAAGCTTTTTTTGATAAGATCGAACATGGATGACCTCCTTATGGATAGATGATCAGAAAAAGTGGTTATAGACCCGGATGGATTCAGACAAAGGCGCTGAAATGTCCAGAGTGGGTTTAACGGGTTGTAATAAACCTAGCATATGAGTCATGTGATTGCAAGGAAATAGAGGGGCTCAGATCGCTACGTGAATATGCCGGTGTCCGGATGATACAGAGCAGAGACCGGCAGGGTTTGCAAACAGCCCTACCGTTTGCGAACGCGGTAAGAAAATCCGCCATCCCTCGGAATGAGGCCGCCGGGTGGGAAGCTTTTGGGCGAACGGGTTTTAAAAAATGGAACCACTGACCACACAGAATACACGGAAAAGAGATTCAGTGTATTACCTCCCCGTCTAAATTGAAAAAAATATCTCACGCAGGCGCAAAGGCGCAAAAAAAACAGCTTTACCGCCCGCTTCGCTCGAGGCGCAAAGAACGCAGAGGGGAGGGGATTTTATATTTCGTGAGGTTTGAAAAGGGAAGTTTGTCCATGGAAAAGTGAGTATGCAGGAGGCAGTATGGAGTAAACGGTGAATAACCAGGCTGTTATGGGTTTGTCGGGGGACTTGGTTATCTGTTCGAAAAGGAAAAATCCACCACAGAGCGCACAGAGAACACAGAGGATGGGAAAAGAATTGTTTGCGGAGAAGGTTCCCGGGTTGTGCGATAGTGGGTTCATCCCCACGTGTGTGGGGAACGGATCTGTATTTTTTCGACCTCTGCAATCCGAATCGGTTCATCCCCACGTGTGTGGGGAACGGCCAATCATTCTTCCAATCCTCCTTGCTTCACGCGGTTCATCCCCACGTGTGTGGGGAACGGGCAATCAGCACAAACAACGGAATTAAAGGAAATGGTTCATCCCCACGTGTGTGGGGAACGGCTACCTGACCTGATACTGACCTAGACCTGATACGGTTCATCCCCACGTGTGTGGGGAACGGCGGCTGAATACCTCAACTCCGTATCCTCCCAGCGGTTCATCCCCACGTGTGTGGGGAACGGCCATGAAGGAAGTAGTTACCAGCCCGGGGCGTCGGTTCATCCCCACGTGTGTGGGGAACGGCAAAGTCTGCCCGTAAAATCACTCAGAAGCTGCGGTTCATCCCCACGTGTGTGGGGAACGGTACCGTGGTGGCAATCGCATTGCCGGGGCACCGGTTCATCCCCACGTGTGTGGGGAACGGCCAATCAGTTAGCGCGGCAATAGCTTCTTCGCCGGTTCATCCCCACGTGTGTGGGGAACGGGCCTGTTCAAGAGCAAGATAAACGTCAAGATCCGGTTCATCCCCACGTGTGTGGGGAACGGTCCTTTTTCAAGAACAGCAGTGGCCTTTTCTGCGGTTCATCCCCACGTGTGTGGGGAACGGTTTTTCAAGATGATCCCTTAATGTCGTTCCGTCTGGTTCATCCCCACGTGTGTGGGGAACGGCATATTCAGGGGGTGCCTGTTTTGGGCGGTGGCGGTTCATCCCCACGTGTGTGGGGAACGGCCATCTGCGACTTTCGTTCCGGTTGAAACGAGCGGTTCATCCCCACGTGTGTGGGGAACGGAGTGAGCGAATTTGCAATGATCGTTGCCCCTTCGGTTCATCCCCACGTGTGTGGGGAACGGGCTCAGGCAGTGGCTCAGAACACAAACGTCAACGGTTCATCCCCACGTGTGTGGGGAACGGGTTGTCACACTGAAAACAGAGTCTATAAATAGCGGTTCATCCCCACGTGTGTGGGGAACGGTGAAAGCAGCATCGGCGGAGCTTCAGTCCGATCGGTTCATCCCCACGTGTGTGGGGAACGGATACTGCCAAGCCGAACGATGCACCTTACAGACGGTTCATCCCCACGTGTGTGGGGAACGGCGATGTAATCCCACCCCGCGCCAGTAATGCAGCGGTTCATCCCCACGTGTGTGGGGAACGGATATCAGGAAACTCATTCAATGACTTTATAAGCGGTTCATCCCCACGTGTGTGGGGAACGGGCAAGTACTTTGTCGATTTCTTCTCTTGCCTTCGGTTCATCCCCACGTGTGTGGGGAACGGTTTGGCTGAATGGCTCAAATATCCCGGACCTCCGGTTCATCCCCACGTGTGTGGGGAACGGTCAACCCATGCGTCAACCTTCATGTTGGGGATCGGTTCATCCCCACGTGTGTGGGGAACGGCTCCGGTCGATACCGCAAGCTCAAAATGTTTTCGGTTCATCCCCACGTGTGTGGGGAACGGTTGACCGGCTGCCGGAGGATATCCGGGACCAGCGGTTCATCCCCACGTGTGTGGGGAACGGTTTGGCTGAATGGCTCAAATATCCCGGACCTCCGGTTCATCCCCACGTGTGTGGGGAACGGGTTTTACCAAGGCCCATTTTGAACGTCAGGGGCGGTTCATCCCCACGTGTGTGGGGAACGGTCTTCCATGTTTTCGATGGCAACTTCGCCGCGCGGTTCATCCCCACGTGTGTGGGGAACGGGCCAGCGGCGGCCAGTTCCAGCGCATCGCGGGCGGTTCATCCCCACGTGTGTGGGGAACGGGCAATCCCGATCGCATCCCCGGCCGTGACCGGCGGTTCATCCCCACGTGTGTGGGGAACGGAAACAGCAGCGCCAGATCCGTGCGGGCCTGCTCGGTTCATCCCCACGTGTGTGGGGAACGGGCAGATCACGCACCGGGTGCAGCCGGACTGGGCGGTTCATCCCCACGTGTGTGGGGAACGGGGCTTCATCACAGACGTCGGCCATGGGTCAGTCCGGTTCATCCCCACGTGTGTGGGGAACGGGAGACCGCGTTTTGATTTCTTCGCCCAGAGCACGGTTCATCCCCACGTGTGTGGGGAACGGACCGGATGTTGCTGTAAGCATGTTTTAAGAACCGGTTCATCCCCACGTGTGTGGGGAACGGATCGGGAGCACTCACCGCGCCTGAAGGCGAATCGGTTCATCCCCACGTGTGTGGGGAACGGATGGAAAAGGGTGCGATGATCGAAATATTATTCGGTTCATCCCCACGTGTGTGGGGAACGGCCCAAGCTCCACACCACGGTGGTGGATACGTTCGGTTCATCCCCACGTGTGTGGGGAACGGACTTCTTCTAACTCAATGAAATTCCTTTGAATTTTTAAAGAGCAAAAATCTACCGGAATTTCCAAACAAAAATTCAGCCATCTTCAGAAGATCCATTCAGTGTTTCGGCGGTATTTTTTTCAGGCAAAAACGAAACAAGTTTGATTCCATCCATCTCAACAGGCAATCGCCGGTTCGGACCCAGCGTCAGGAAATCAAATCCCGATTCCGTATTCGTACTCCAGGCCATGATCGCGTTGCCGTCGGCAACGCCTTCCTGCACGTTATGCCAGATCATTTCCCGTGTTCTCAGGGAAACTTTTCCGACATAGACCCCGGCTCTGACTTCGAGAAGCCAGAGGGCAAGACGTCCGCGCAGCCTCGGGGGCGCGTTTTCAACCACGATGACCAGCATCGCCAATCTGCTCCTTGTTGGGTATTGCGATATCCACCGCTTCCTCGTGAGAAACCGGCGGGGTTATTTCTCCCGCGGCAAGCACCTGCTCGATTGTCGGGATGATCCGCTTTAAAAGGCGGGTCTGCCGGAAAATATCCCGGCAGGCAAGCCGGACATCCCTTTCCGGATTTCCCGGTTTGCGCCCGGCAATCCTGAACGCCACGGGGACAACTGTATCAAATTTGAAAATATCCGCAATGTCATAGACAAAAGACTGCGGTTTTCCGGTATGGATAAAACCGACCGCCGGCGCATATCCTGCGGCAAGAATGGCCGCCTCAGAGATTCCGTAGAGGCAGGCCGTGGCCGAGCTCAGACAGCGGTTGGCCATATCGCCGCTGCCCCAGCTGCCGGCATCATAATTGCGACGGGTCCATGTCACCCGATGCTGTTTTGCCAGCAGTTCATACATCTTCCGAACGCGCGCCCCTTCGATGCCCTGCAGCTGCAGAACGCTTCTTCTTTCCGGCGGTTTTTCCCCGAAGCGGATTTCATACATCTTGCGGACCACCTTGAGCCGGGCTGCATCGTCCAGAGCGAGTTTTGCCTGATAAAGAAGCCTGTCAGCGCGCGCCCCGCCCGGCTGGCCCGATGCATAGAGCCGAACCCCCGCTTCGCCGATCCAGACCAGAAGACACCCGACTCTTGAGGCAAGTGTGACAGCGGCATGGGAAACCCTTGACCCCGGTTCCAGCATCAGGCAGGCAACCCCGCCAACCGGGATATGGGTCCGCACACCGGTTTTGTCCACCACCACAAATGCGCCGTCAATCACGTCGAGATTTCCCTTTTCTACAAAAATAACGGAGACTCTGTCCTTGATGGGTATGGGTTTTAATGGCGGAAGAATCGGTTCAGTCATAGACAGTCCTCCGAATCTGTATCTTGATCACTTTGCGCGCCAACACGTTATTTTTTTCCTTTCAGCCGCTTTCGGCTTTCCGGTTCAACGAGGTAATTTTCGGGAGTGACCACCTTTTCGCCCGTTTCCACCTCCAGCTTTTCCCGCGCCTCGCCGGTAATTCTGCCACCCTTGCGGGCTGCCGTTTTATTTTCGATGAACCCTTGCGCATCCTGTTTGCGGGTAATTTCGGTGGTAGCTGCCTCGCCCAGCATGGAAAAAATCAGCTCCAGATCGGTCATGTGATCCCGCAGATTTTCCCGTTCAAGTCCTTTTAATTCCTTATACTCGGAAGGCGTCACACCAAAAGCGGCCCTGGAAATTTCCGCAGTCAGAATGGCGTATTCCGGCTCACCCTTTACATCCCGCTTTTTCCACTCATCGGTCAACTCGGCCAGAACGGAGATGCCTCGCATCCGTTTTTCTATCCACGCATCCGAATATCCCTTGGCCCTGTATATGGCTTTCGTCCTTTTTGTTGCCAATTCAGGATCTTCAATCTCCTGCACCCGTTCATAACCGACCTTTGCCAGCCACCGTTTGAACGGCTCGGCCCTGGGGGAGGGGATGGACTGAATGATGCGGAAGAGGCCTTCGGTGTTGGCGCAATTTGTCTTGCGCCTTTTCCCGTCCGGAGCAAGCAATTCAAGTGGGGTACAGATTGTACCCCAGTAGGCATCAAGCTCGGTATCGCGCCGCCGCATTTTTTTGATGTATTGGCGGATATCTGCGCTGTCCGTAAGCGCTTCGACAACATCGGCAACAGCAAACCACCATTCATTATTGTGAAGGGTTCGCCTGATTTCCTTGTTTTTGAAAACGACCAGTTTGGTTTCCATGTTATGCTCCTCTTAAATTCGGCGCACCAACATCAGGCCGCATCCGAAGGCCTTAGAACGGCCAATTCCCTCAAATAGTACCTTGGTAAACTCCTTAATATCTGTGACTCGCAAGTCTCCAACAAAATCAACTGAGCTAAAGCCGGATTTTGTGGTCTTAGCTGTTTTCTTCGGTAACTCATGCCATCGGTAGGCACTATTTTGTAGTTTTACTTGTTTGTTGTGGTCTTGCGATAGTTCAAACCCGTGCGACTTCCCCTTTATTTCAAGCCAATTGTATAGCGCTGAATCGACGACAGCTTTCAGTGACCATTCGAGCTTGTCGCGTAAACCCATTTTTTGCCGAAGCCGTTCTGCGTATCGAAAGTCCTCGTTTAAAAACTTCGTCAACTGATTGTTCAAGGGCTGATCGCCATAAGTCAAAAGTATTTTTTTGAACTCACTTTTTTCTGGAAATGATGACAGGTGTGACAGCAGATGGAGTTCATCACACAGGTTTCTCAGAAAGGTTCGCTGCGCGTCCATGACAACATCATGCCGAACCCGCTTTTTGGTTAGTTTGTTCTTATTTGCAACTTCCCGGAACTCGCGTTCCTTCAGGTAAAGTTCAGGGTTTTCTCTGTCAATTTTTTGAGTCACCACAGGGTTGGCGCGCAACTGAAAATTCAACCGATCCCCTTCCTGTAGTTTCGGATGATACTCTTTGGTTTCTATCTTGAAGATTGGATTCTCTGACAAAGGCCTGCTTGAGGATACAAGGTAATAAATAGGTTCTCCACGAACATCGGCCCGAATTCCAAGCTGTTCACGGGCTATCTCTTCCCGATAGAGAAAACACCTCTGCTTTTGAGCGGGAAACAGATCCCATAACAGTCTATGTATGTTGTAGGCACTTTCAGAAAGGACTTTATTCAGCTGCGTGTTTCTGAAAAATTCCGGCCTTAGTCGGATACGGGAAAAATACATTATTCACCTCCCGGAAAATAGAAATAATGCTCCTGGCGCGAAGAAAACTGCCAGCGTTTTCGAGATAATGGCTGGTCATGTCTGGTGCGGATCTGCATTTTGCTTAAATCGAGCGTATCGGAAAAATCTGAAGCCTCGCCTTCCCAATAATAATGACGTTCGTCTGTCAGTCCCAGCCAATAGATGTCCCGTTTGGACAGACAGTCTTTTTCATCTGCATGAATCGGCAACATGGCCTTGTGCTCGTAGGAGGCAAATGCTTCGTGAAAATCTTTCTTTTTCTCGCTAATCATGGGATTCATTGGCGCAGCCAAAGGACAGGATTTGCGTCCCAGATAAAGATGAAGCCTTGGTTTCTTAAGATGATCTTTAATCGTCCGCAAATTATATGGCGCACCCGGCAATGCTCTAATAGCCACAAGAGACAGTGCATCCGAACGGTATTCCCGACTGGAGAGAATAGTGCCCAACCGTTCCTTGCCATGCACCAATTCATCCCGGCGGGTTTTATAGGTGAACTTACCAACCGAGTCTGGAACCTGGGCTGTATGATAATCTCGTAGAAGTGTGCCCGGAGAATAGACTTCAACGGCGACTGCGTAGCTTTCTTGCATTCTCAGTTGCTTTTCGGTCTCGTCGCGCTTTACGCCCAAAGCAGCAGCCATCAGCCCAATAATGGCGGATTTGCTCGGATAGTTTGCCGTGTGCCGGATTTCACCCACGGCAATTTCACCCCAACTGGCCATAGGGCCATAGAGACGGAACAATAGGTAATCCATGCCAACCTCCTATTTGCCAACAAAATCGAGCAACTCACCCATCGTGCCTTTTTCTTTGGGTACATTCAACTCATAGCGGGAATCCGCGCAAACGTCATAAACTTTGTCAAAACTGTCCCGCTGCTTGGTCAATGCGTCTATTGAATCGTTAATAAAATCGAAATTTTCACGGTGATTGATCGGCTTCAGATATGCTACCGATAATGAACGCGGCTGCTGATCGCCCTTTTCTGCCAATACATAGGAGGCATAGGCGCGGGAAGCAAAGCTGTTCTGCTTACCTTTCGGGGCAACTTTAACCGCCGCTTCGGTCAAGGCGCGAATAGCCTTGTTGGCCAACTCTCGTTCATCAGCATATTTTGCGTCATTGATATCAACGTCTTCGCTGAAGTCATTAATAAAATTTTTGATCAGTAATTCCTGGTTGATGCAGATATAAGAGTAAAACAGGCCGGCGGCAAAACGGGTTTCGCCGATATGTGCCGCACCTGCATCGTCGCGGTATTTATTCATTTCTTCCACAGCGGTGAAATAATCGTCTTCGACAACCACGGGATGAACGCTGATGGCATGAGCTACCTGACAAGCCGCCTCGACATTATATCTGGTCGAATCAGCCAACATTCTGCCGAACAAGGCTATATCCGCATTCGTATGCTCGTTGGTCAGTATTAAGGATTTGGGAATGGTACCTGGAGAAACGACCAACTTTAGATTCAGAATATGATCTTCAGAATTGAAATCTTGATCTTCAGATTTTTTCACCTCCTCAACCCAGTTTACAATTTGATCCTTCCAGCCCTTACATAATTGGATATCTTCCCTATGTTTCAATTCCCCATAATCAGTTTCCTTGGCATTCCTTCCAGACAACAATGAACCAAGCGACAGTTTCTTTAATATCTCTTTCGTCAACTTCGTGACTTCATCAGCAAAGAACAACTCAAGTTGATCATCACGCACTTTTGTATCACCTGCAACGCTATCCAGCCACTCCTGACTACTGGCAATCATTTTGACGATAAAGTCAGAACTTTTGTCCTCCATATTCTTGTACTTTTTGATAACCTCTTTTAAACCTTTTGGCTTATCCCAGTCATCTTTCAATAAAGCCGTCTTGCTGTCACCTTTAATGATCCTGATCAACTCATCAACAGAAGCTTTCATATCCGAGGAGAGCTCCTTAAACAGCTCCACGCCAAAGGAATTGGAATTTTCAGTTGCACTGCCCAGTCCATTTTTGAAGCCGCTGATGATGTCGTCGATCTTTTTTTGTTCTGTATCTGAAATAAATGCCAGGGTTTCCGACTCCAGAGAATTGGTCTTTAACTTCCCAAAAACCTGAGCAATGTTTTTTGCAATATTCTCTCGATCCGTCCGGCTCAAGGCGGGGAATTCGGATAACTTCTCAAATGCATCAACACCGATCATTTTTGTTCTGACACCTTTCGCAATGGCTTTTTCAAAGATATCCGAAGTTCGCCACGTCCTCTTCAGACATTGGGATGAAACGCGTAATCGGTCGTAACCCCCCATCTTGGCGGTTTTGGGGCTGCCCTGATCATCGCGGTTTAGATTGGCCGGTGGATAGGCGGTTAAAAGATGCAACTGGATAAAACGACTCATAATTATTCTCCTTTTTTGGATTCTTTTGGTAGAGCGGTGAAATAGTCTGTTGCCCAGCGCACTGCCAATCGTTTGGCTGGTTCCCGGTCAATCTGGTTGTCAAACTCCAGATGCCAGTGAATGATATCGCTGGCCAGAGAGGGGATATTGGCCGCGCCATCCAACAGGCGGATTGTCCGTAGAACCCTCCGGTAAAAATCATCGGTAGTCCGGCTCTTCTGCAGTTGTTGAAAACGCAACACACTCACCGGAGGCTTTTTCCCCTTGGCTGAGGTAGCCAGTTGTTCCGCAAAGGAGGCTATCTTTTTAGGCTTCCCCGCATCTTTGGGTTGATAGCCTTTGCTCTCGGCCTGTCTGTCTTCTTTAATATGCGATAACAAGCCAGCCACTGCCGCACTGGCGAGCATGGACTTTTTCTCCCGCCAGCTTTCCGGCATCTGGTGCAGGAAGTTAAAGAATGCATCAGTGAGTAGAATATCTTCGGCTCTTACTGCCCGACGCAATCGGGCGCGGTCGCCGCGATTGTTTTTCAGGCAGAGATGCCAGTGTCGCAACGCATTTTGCTCTGCAAAACTGAGAAAGTCGTATTTCACGCGGCCACCTCCATCTGCTTTTTGAATTCATTAATATCTTTCAACAATGATTTCTTCTTTGGGTACAAGACGCCAAACAGATAGTTCTTGGCTTCCACCACCCGCCTCAGATCCATTTCATCGACGGCCTCGCCCAAGGCATTCCGATCAAAATAATTGAGGCAGTACTTTTGAATCGCTTTTGACCATCGCACATAAACATGTAACGGCTTGCCAGGCGTTCGCCCGTAAGTAATCAATTCGTCGAGCATGGCTGAGAATTCTTTTTCAAGGCTCTCCCAATATTCATATTCAATGTTTTTATAGGTGCTTAAATGTCCAGCCTTGTTGATGGCGCTTATCACATGATTCCATTTTTGCTTGTCACTACTATCAGTTTGAGGTCTGAACCACGCCCTGATGAGTGAGAGCCGAAATTCTTCTACTAATTGAGAGGCAAGCTGTAGCGCCTCAGAAACATGATTTTTTAGCGCCTGAATATTCTCTTTTGGCACTTGAAATGTCGGCATGTTGGATTCATACCAGCATTTCACATTGGCATTCGTTGCATCATAGCCAAAACACCAAAGTCTCGCATTGATGACCCATGGCTTTTCTTCGTAATAGTGTCTAACTACCAAAGCGCGGCCCCAACGCATCTTCTTGTTTTTGCCGTCGGCATACTCATCGTAGTTGAGTGAAACCCATTGTCTGAAGCCTTCTCCAGCATATTTCCCTTCAATCGGCGTTGGAAATTTGTTTTTTGCCGATCGGGTATAAGGGGTCAGTGGATGAGCCCAGCCGTTGGTGTAATAAACACCATCGTGGATGCGCTTATAAAATTTCACCCCCTTTTCAAGTTCGTCTCCCGACAAATCGCATTGGCCTTTGACTTGCTCGATCTTCAGCCGTATGCGCCTTGGCATGGCCCAATAGTGTTGCAGAGGATTTGCATCGGAAGGTGAAGTCGGCTCCTTATTGGGGCTGGTGCGCGTTTTGCTCATCCAAGGGAAAATATCTGAATGGTCTTCTTTCGCTGCTTCGCCCGGAATTAAATCCATATCCTCTCGGTAAATCACATTCAGCCATAACTTTTGCCACAAATTGCTCAGTTTTGAATCGGGGATGATTAACGTTGTCAGCGGCGCATTACCTCTGAGCCCGACCCGGTGCTGACCCCAGGCCAAAACCCCGGTGGCCTGCAGATTAAATACAGCCAACGCTGCCCAATAGGGAGAAACCAATGACACCTGCCCCGTCTTGACGAACAGGTCTTTGTTCAATTTTCGGGTATTGCCGCTCAATGCCCCTCCGATCAAGTCTTCAATGGGCAGCCATTCTCCGTCGAAATCATCGTGGTCTTGCATGAATCCCACGCCATTGCTGAAATCGAGTTCAAAGACATCCTTTTTTTTCTCAAAAGCTGCTTTCAATTTATCGGGGGCTGGAATTTTCTCCCAACGCTCCAACCATTCATACGTATCTTCAGGTGCAAAGCAAGTTTGCAGCAGGCCAATCAAGAACTGATAAAGCGCGCCTTGAAAATCAGGGCGAGGCGCCTTGATTTCAAGGACCGGGTTTTCAGGCCCGACGATCTGCCAGGGCATGATTTTGTCGGGCGTGCCATCTTGGCGAATGACCGGTATCCATGGATCAGTAATCAGGTTCATCGATTTTCTCCTGTTTCAGGTTGCCAGCCATCGCTGGCATTGTAGTAACGCTTTGTTTCATCTGTGAGTGGAAACACCTCAAGCCAGCGTAAGGGTTTGATCTCAGTTTTCAGGGCTTCAATCAATGGTTTCATAGCCGCTGGAATTTGCTGGCAGGCTTTTTTCCACTCATGTTCAGGTATCTTAACGACACTCATGGCCCATTCATGATGCATAGCTTTGGCATAGGGTTGTAATTGTCCATGATCGAGAATTGCAAGAGCGACAGAAACAGTCTCTTGCTCGGTCAATCTTGTAGGAATGCGAGTTTCCTCATCCCAGTCGCCACTGGATCGTGTATATCCCTTATTCAGTTTAAGCGCGTTCAGGTTTGCCATGCTCTGTTGCATCATATTTTTGCCAACAGCGTCCATGGAAGCATCAAGAAGGTTCTCCGGGATTGCGTTTTCGGCTTCATCCGAGTAGACACCCTCGATTAATTTCCTGGCATCATCCGGCATTGTGAACTTTCCCCTTCCGTCAATCAGCAACAATTTTGCTGTTAACCAAAGCTGACCAATATGAGGATACACCGCCTGCGTTCCTCCCTGGTGCGCTTTCAGCCAGTTTTTGTCCGCATCTTCCTTTGGGTCAGGGGAAAACAAGTAAAGAATCGCTGGCCCGCGTTGGTCTTTGGCATTCAACGTCCTGATCCTGTTGCCTTGTGCATCGCGAATATGCCGTCGCAGACGGCCTGTCCGTTGAATAATAAGATCAATCGGTGCGAGATCGGTGATTAATGCATCAAAATCCAGGTCCAGTGACTGCTCAATCACTTGTGTAGCGATCAGGACATGCCCTTTTCGATCTTCATGCCTTGACTTGTCGCCAAAGCGTTTCAATGTATCCGATTCAATCCGTTGTCTGTCTGCCATGGCAAAACGGCTGTGGAACAGGTGCAAATGATCTTCGGCCAGCCATTCACAATTTGCCAAAGTTCGGTGGATTTCACGCGCCGCTTTTACTGTATTACGAATCCAGCAAACAGCCTGACCATTGCACGCGGCTTGCCGGATTTGCTCAATTACCGCTTCTTCCGTATCTAATTGTTTGAGCGATACTGTGCGTTTCACTTCTTCTCGGGTATCGATGTGTTTTTCACACTCACCCGCTGACGGTGAATGGGTAGCCAGAGGATAGGCATCACTGCAAATTTCAGGGGGATCATCACCAAGGCCGCGATGAAAAGCCGCGACCAATTTTTCACGCATGTTTTGCGGCAAAGTGGCCGATAACAGAACCACACTGCCTCCTTGCCTTGCATGCATTTCCAGCAAAGCATCAAACAATTTCTGCATGTAGTGGTCATAAGCATGAACTTCATCGACCAATAGCACTTTACGGCCAAGACCAAACAGCCGAAGGGACTGGTGACGGGCAGGTAATACAGCCAATAATGCCTGATCAAGGGTGCCAACGCCTACATCGGCCAATAACGCCTTCTTTCGATTATCGGCCAGCCATGCATTGCAATAAGCTGACGCACTCAACTCCTGTTCCTGTTCATCATGGCCATCTGCATAGTTCATGTCCACTGCCTGATTCTCCGGAAGGCAAACTGATTTACGAAACGAGTCAGACAGTTCTCTTGCCCCGTGAGCCAGTATAAGCGAAGGAGTATCGCTGTTTTCATAAAACCGCCGATATACCTTACCGAGCCTTTCATACATGGCATTTGCAGTAGCCATAGTTGGCAGGGCCACATACAAACCATCCGCCAAGCCCGCACTTAACAAACGATGTGTCAGAACCAGGGCCGCCTCTGTTTTACCTGCACCGGTGACATCTTCGAGAATAAAAAGCTGTGGCCTGCTGTCCAACGGTACATGGATTGCGTAGTCTTGCAACGGAGTTGCTTGCTCTATAAACGGAAACAGGTTGATTATCTTTTGAAACTGACTCGTCTTTGGCTTTGCTGGCATGTTTTGAACCACTTTTTCTGCCGAAGGCAACGCCCACTCTTTCCAGTAAAGAGCCAACGCTTGAGGTTCGCTGCAATACTTGAAATACTCTTGGTCCGATCCCAGCCAATCCGCCAAAACTGCAAGTCCGGCCAGTTGCCAAGAGATGGTTTTCAGTCGCTGTTTCAAGCCGTTGTCAATCAGGGCAGAATATTCAAACTCTGAGAGAAACAAATCGGAGGCTTCTTGTAAAAAATGGCAGGCCGCTTCTTCGTCTTCCTGTTCAAAAAAGTTTGCAATTCGTCCCCCTGATTTTTTCGGAGGCATGCCGTGATGACCGGTTACGATCTCGAACCACGAGTCAATTTTGCTCGGCCATGCACTATTGACCGAAAACAGTTTGTTAAATTGATTGGATAGATTATCCTGCCATAACCAAAAGCCAAGGGTATCGTGCCGCTCATCATATGGCATCCTTGGGTTGGCTTTAACCAAGTCAGGTGACAGGCCTATTTTCAGGCCCTGAAATGCTCTCGAAAATTTACCCAGATCATGAATGGACAGACAAAAGACGAAAAAGTTTTGCAGCCATGCCGGTTCAACCCTAAGCTGTGTTGCCAAGCGATAACAAAGCGGTTTTTCAGGATTTAACAGAATCCATCCTACCGCCGCAACATCCAGACAATGATAAGGCAAAAGATGATATCTTGCAGGTTTGCCTTCCTCTGCCTTTTCCGCCTTGCCCCAGTATTTAAAATAATCAGGAATTGAATTGTTCACGGTCATCAATCATCCTCCTATTCCTTGCCGACAGAGTCTCCCCCAGCCCAGCCACCACCTTTAACTAACGCGGGCAAGCCCTTTTCGGCAAACCTTTGAGCAGCTTTTTTCGTGTGATGTCGATCGTGTTCTCCAGGCTGATGTTTTTTGAATATCCGGCCATAGTAAATAACATCATACTCCTCCCACCCCGGACATGTAGCGTCCTATGTCCCAAATAATTTTTACCCCGCCTGAATTTTCAGTCAAAGGGGCGAGGAGTGTTGACGTATCATCCGGCTGTATTTTCATACAAGTCCTGTAGCCGTCTGACCTCTGTGGACACCTCCTGTCTTAAATCTGCAGGGCTGATCACCTCCACATCCGCGCCGAACTGCAGGATGCGCATCTTGATTTCCCGAAAATCGGCCACTGGCAGCGTGAGCTCCAGTCCCCCGTCGGCAAGATCCTGAATTTTCTGGTCAGGATGCCAGCTCTGTTCGCGAACCCACCGGGAACGAAAGGGGGAAAACCGCAGTACCACATCCACGAGCGCATTTCCCTGAAAGATGCCGAAAGCGCCTTCCAGAAGATGGTTCCAGACCGAGGCGGGCTTTTTTTCGAACGAGCCGTTTAATACCGAAAGATCGCTGATGCGGGCCAGATAGAACTTTCGCCAGTCTCCGCGCATTCGGCACCAGGCAATCAGCACCCAGCTGGCCATGTAGTGCTGCAGATGGTGGGGCTCGACAATGCGGCGGGTCTGTCGGTCTGCGCCCGGCGAACGGTAGGTGAATTCAAGCGGTTTGCTGTGCAGCAGGGCGTCTGCGGCCTTGTGAAAGATTTCGGACTGGGTCGGAGAATATCCGTTCCAGACGGAGGAAAAGGATTCGTCCATCGCGTTTTCGGTCAGCCCAAGGTTGCCGGTCTGGGCAAAGAGCTTTTTGCCGAACATCTGAATGGCCCTGCTGATCATGCCGTCGGCCGAATGGGAAAGCAGCCGGCGGGCCAGCAGAATGGAGAGCACCTCCTCCTGAGCCACCTGAAAATGGGGCAGTTCAAAGGATTCCTGCGTATAGAAATACCCTCTGCGGATGGGGTTGTACTCCAGAGGAACGCAGAGGCGGTCTTGAAAGGAAACAATGTTGCGCTGGGCGGTCTTGGAAGACAGCTCGAAGTGATCGGCCAGATGGTTTGCGTTGGGATATTTCCTGGCCTTCACCTGGCCATCAAACCAGAAGAACCGCTCCCAAAATACTAATTGGTTCGACATACAGCCTCCGGAATCGGCGATAAGGGTTTTTGTTTTTTTAAAGCCGCTGGGTGGTGCAAAACAGTGAAGTGCTTTGGAACCTGAAGATAAAACAAGCTGTTATTCGGGATTACTCGGAAAGGTCTTTGTAGAACCGGCAGCGGACGAAAGTCAAATAAATTCGAAAAAAAGCGGTGTTCGTTTTTGCTCGTAGTAATAAATAACTGTTGAGTAGGGGAGTCGGTCAGGGGAACATAGCGCCTGTGAAATTATGCGGGGCTCTGTTTCTTTTTAGCGTGAAATATGGGTTCATGAATAAATGCATTTCTCGCTTTATGAAGCTTAAATTCATCCTGAGCTAATTTTTTCCCCCGCAATACACGGACGGTTCACCCAAGCGGCTTTCCGAAAGTATCGGGTCACCTCCTGATTAACAACTGATGCGCAGAGTTGCTTTTGCTGGCGCACGCTTCGCTTTGTCAATCCGACGGTTTTAATCCATGCCCCCGAGACCTTTGCTTAGTCCCCTGGTTCTTTGAGGGGTAAACCACGATAACATACTGACAATAAAATACGCGATGGCGTTATATATATCGCTATCCGAGATCCGATCGACCGGTAATAAAATTTTCCCTTGACTTTAACGTACGAATTCACGTACGTTAATTTAAAAAAGGAGGATGCCATGAGTACGTTATCCGCTACAGAAGCAAGAGCAAAACTATATGGCCTTATCGATGAAGTTTCCACCGCCCACAAACCCATTATCATTAAAGGCAGGCGTTCCAGCGCTGTGTTGATTTCCGAACAGGATTGGGATGCCATCCAGGAAACTCTATATTTGATGTCAATTCCAGGTATGAGAGAATCGATCAAGGAAGGGTTGGAGACTCCGGTCGAGGAATGTTCAGATGAGCTTGACTGGTGAGCTGGAAACTCGTTTACACCCGTCATGCGCTGAAGGACGCTAAAAAAATCCAATCTGTCGGTTTACGGCGGCAGGTCGAAATGGTATTGGACATTTTAAGAGACAATCCTTTCCAAAATCCACCCTCCTGCGAAAAATTAGTTGGTGACCTCAGTGGAGCATACTCCAGACGGATCAATTTTAAACACCGCCTGGTCTATCAGGTCATCAAAGAATCGAAAATCGTGAAAGTGCTTCGCATGTGGACCCACTATGATTAAACCTATCCTGTCTTATACAGAGAAGGAATTGGGTTCACCCATTAAAGGTCTGGGTAAACCATGCACACATCCTGACAAAAATGATACCGGAAACCAAGTTTTCAGATGAGCAGATCCAGAAACGCTATGAAGCATTTTATGGGGATGAGCGGGTGTTTGCCAACCCAAGTTCGCCAATTTAGATCAAGGTTTGGCATCATTCGGGGGCTTGGCGATTTTTGTGGTCACTACTCATTTTGCAGCATATCGTTTTCTCGGTAGCGGGACCTCCTTGAGCCTCAGGTTCT
>Ga0265294_10004866_pt1 | contig 16560 bp, 8 predicted proteins | sample MunlanPumphouse3_FD_192504 | JGI IMG/M metagenome (GOLD analysis project Ga0265294, IMG submission 192504) | Groundwater microbial communities from a municipal landfill in Southern Ontario, Canada - Pumphouse #3 | ecosystem: Environmental > Aquatic > Deep subsurface > Groundwater | place...
TTTAATGAATTGCGATATTTTTCTAATTCATTGTAATATTTCTCAATATTTTTGCTAGTAGAAATCTTGTCCCACCATTTATCTAAAAGAGGCTGAACCTGATTAAAATATTTATTTGCAATCTTTATATTTGTTTCATTAGGGATAAAAAAAACATTGTTTGGAGCATTTTTATACAGATTTACATCTCCCTCAAAAACATCAGGGTTCATAAAATCATTTTTCCCATCTTTGAAAATAAATTTATAATCATTGATTTCATTATTTTTTTGAACAATGACTATTGCAGTATCTACGATAGGAGCATCAAAGGGGTTGCCAGTATCATAAATTTCCAAAATTTTATTTTTTAATAGAAGTTCTCTCAAATTTTTCTTTGTTTGAATAGTCCAGTAGGTTTTGGATGTTATAAATGCTAATATGCCATTATTTTTAAGTATATCAATGCCTTTAAAAATAAAATGCGAATAAAAGTCATCTGCAAAGCCAAATAAATATTTTAATATCTGTTTATCGTCTTGGTTATAACCTTTTATACTTATATAGGGTGGATTGCCAATCACTAGATCAAAGCCTCCATTATGAGAAAATACTTCTGAAAAATTAATTGTAAAGTCCATAGTTATTCTGTAGCCAAAAGATTCTTCAGTATTTTTTAATAACTTATCTATAGATTCGTCTATAGTCTTTTTTAATTTATTTTTTTCTACTGGATTAGTTGTATCAAAAAATTCTTTTTTTAATTTTTCAATATTTACTAGCCCGCTTGGTTTATAATTATTAGGATAACCCAAAAGGGAGTTACCACAGACGATCTTATAATCAAGGTTTGGTAGTGGTCTAATATCTGCGAAATCATCTTCATCTACAATTAGTGATAGCCAAAATCTAAGTTTACATGTTTCTATAGCACCGAGGTCTATATCTACGCCATATAAAGAGTTCTCTATGCAATAGCGTTTTAGGTCATAAGTATTTATTTGATTAGCAGTATGCACAGATAATAATTGTCTTAGTTTTACTATTTCGTGCATCATACCTATTGGAAAGGCACCAGAACCTATAGCTGGATCGCACACAGTAATGTTTGCTAATAGCTGGTCTATATCCTTTGCATTTTCTTTTATGCTATCAGGTATCTTACTACAATAACGTGAATGTTTTTGATCACCTTGTTTAATTTTTTGTTCTTTTTCTATAGCTATGGTTTCATATTCTTCGTTAATTTCAGTATTTTTCACTAAAGACATAATATCTTTTTTTGGGACTTTACCATTCAGGTTAGTAAATAAATAATTTATTAGGCTTTTTTGACAGATATAATGCACTATATCTCTGGGAGTATAATATACGCCATATTCTTTGTTAAACTTTGTTTCTTCTCCTACTCTACCAGATTTGAGAGCTATATAATATTCATCAAAATTATCATCTCGAATAGCATTTAACTTTTCATAGATTTTACCTAAGAGTTCAGGATCTAATGCTACTTCTTTTTCTAATGGTTCATCTTCATTGACAGTGAAGTTATATTTATCAAAAATATCCAATATGCCATCACCGATATCGCCTTCTTTTGTTTTATTATTATTAGAAAAAACCTCGTTTGGTATCTTTATTTCATTATTTAACCAGTCATAGTTATTTATTGGATCAAAGAGTCCACCATTTAGAAAAGGTATTTTACATTGTAGTTTATCATAAAAGTGATTATTAAAAGCTCTATCCGTTCTCAGAGCCTCATAAAAGAGAGGTTCTAGGATTTCTGTATAAAAATTATCATAGGATACATAATCACCTGCGAATAGTTTACGTATAAAATCCTTAGGTCCAGTACCCCATGATTGATTTTTAGCTACACCGAACCACCCTTTCTTTTGTAAGAAATAAAGGAAGATTATTTGTCCTAAAAGTTTTTTTGCAAAATCTACCGTAGTGATGTTTTTTGAAATAAATTCTTGTTGTAATTTTTCATCCTTTGAATACAATTTATCCAGTTCAGATTTGAGATTGACAAAAAGATCTCTATATTTTTTGAAAAATTCATCAGAGACTATTTCTACATCAAAAGCTTTTTCGATGTCAGTAAATGATGGTTTATTGTCAGAGATTATTAAAGGAAGAAATCTACTCTCAGCAGTATGAATTTTTTCATTTTTACCTACTAAAAAAGAAAATCTTTTAGCAGAGCTAAATTGTTCTTTTACTTTGATGTTATCATCATTTACTGTTATATTATAATCCATTTTCACGAAAGAGAAACGCCAATCTACAGCATCAGGGGCATAGAAGGCAACGAGAGCAGCATCCTTTTGTTTGCCACCCATTGATCCATTTAGATATGAAGCGATAAAGTTTCTCTGCTTAGATCGGGCTCTTTCTAGACATTTTGCATCCTTTAGTTGCACTATTAGGATATCTATTTCTTTATTATTAGTTGAGAATTTACCAACCCTTTCAAAAGTTTTCACAAAATCTTTATAATCATCTTTTATATAAGCACCTTTATAAATAAAAGTAGTACCCTCTATATTTTTTAAAAGTTGATTAATGAAATTATAAAAACTTTCTTTATTAAATTGTGATTCAAATGCATTTTTAATAATTTTGCTGGCTCTAGTTACTTCCATAAATTTATTTTTTTATATATAGGGATAAAATAATTTCTTTTTTACTATTTTCATTTTTATTTTTTTCAGCTAGATGGCTTTCTAATAAATTATCAGGAATGTTACTCTGTAGCATATCCAATACTATTTTAGGATTTGCTGCATTACGGCCAAGTTTTCTAAATTCTTGTAATATTTTTTTAATAGTATTATAAGGAATTGATTTATCATAAATTCTATTTAGCAGATTAAGTAAATAATTATTTTGTTCATCTGTCATTTGATAGGTAAAATTACTTTGAATAGCTTTAATATTATTATAAAGTTTATTATAAATACCATATGTTTTATTATTTAATAAAACATTTTGATCATTATCATAATCAAAAGCATTTTTGTTTTTATATAACATATCATAGTATTTATCTAGGTCTATATCTGATAATTTAGGTTCATTTTCTAAACTTTCTAAGATCTGAGCAGCTGATATAAAGTCTAATTCTTTAGGTTCATTACTATCAATAGTAATATAAAATTTTTTTAATTTATCAATCTTAATAAAGCTAAGTAGTGCATTTTTATTAATGTTGCAATTAATATTATTTGGTATTTTTTTAGAAGAACGAGCTTTTTTAGGTAATTTTTTTATTTTTTCGTAAATATCAGGTTGTTTTTCTTTAATTTCTTCAATAATTTTCAAATATTTTAACTCGCTAACTTCTTGTTCATTATCCACTAAATTATCTATAGAAGTTAATTTGTCAAATATTTCATGAGAAGAAACTGGCTCTCCTTCTGTAAGTATATTACTATCACCGCCAAGTAAAGTAAAAAAATTTACAATTTTTTCTCTAGCGATGATTTCTAAATTAATTTCTTTTTCAGATTGTTTACTAGGGAAAAAGTTGAAAGTATAAATTTTGTCAAAAGGTGTATTTACGCGGTTTATTCTACCTACTCTTTGTATTAGTTTAGTGGGGTTCCAGGGTATATCATAGTTGATGACTACATTAGATCTATGTAAATTCACACCCTCTGAAAGTACATCTGTTGATATTAATATTTTATAATCATTTTTTTGATTTTTTGCATTAGCATCAAAGTTGTTAATAACTTCATTTTTAATAATTTCTTGTGATTCACTATGAAATAATAATGCTTTATCATTTAATGTGTTATTAATCTTTTCAGCTAAATATTCAGCAGTTTCTTTAGACTCTGTAAAAATGATAATTTTGTTATTTTTTAAAATATTATTGTTATTAAGATTATAAATAAGAGTATTTAATTTAGGGTCACGCCTGATTTTTCCCCAATCATTTTTAATTGTTTTTAAAATTTGTAAATCATTATTTAGGTCGGTAATTAAATTTGGGTTGAAGTCTTTAGCATCATACTTTTTGGCATTACCATCTTCTATTATTTTATAAATTTTGTCGTAATCATCATTATCTATATATTCTAATATTTTTTTAATATATTTTTTACTGATAAATACAATGTTATTATTATAAGCTTTTATAAAATTTTCATAAGATTTAATAAATCTATCAATAGTTTTATTAAAAGCAAAAAAACTACTCTCTAAACGTTTGACTAGTAATATTTTCATAAAACTACTCATATTTTTCTGAGATTGAATTTCTAGAGAGCTTAATTTATCATTAAGATATAAAAGTGGAGTATATCTAGCATATTTAAAATCTGTAGTTATTGCCCTTAAAGTCTTGTCAAATATTTCATCTTCTGTTTCATTTAATAAATAATAAAGTGGTAGTGGTTTTTGTATTTCAGGAAATATAATATTATTTTTTTTCATATCATCGACATAATATTTTTCTATTTCACTTCTAGTGCGCCTTATCATGATATATTTCAACACTTTATTTCTAATTTCAGCAGCGTTAGATTGTATAGTCTCTATATATTTCTCATTATTTTTTTGTCTATCAATTTTATCCAGCTTTTTGTCAAGCTCTTTAAAAAAACTTTCTAGGTCCTCTACACCTGGGATATTACTGTTTTTAGCATTTTGAAATAATTTAATGAGTGCTAATAAATCTTTAGGTGAATTATTAAAAGGCGTAGCAGTGACTAATATAACACGTTTACCTCGACATATTTCCATTAATTTTTCATAACTAATAGTATTTTCGTTTCTAAAACGATGTGCCTCATCTATGATAATATTCTTAAATTCTCTATTTTCCATGATTCTTTTTGCTTCGTCTAGATTACCAATAGAAACGAAATTAGCTGGTATATTAAAATCATAAAACACATTTGGCCAAGAGCCAGGATTATTTTTGTTAATTAATGAAGGAGGTGCTAGCACCATAGTTCTGCCATCTAGCTGTCCAGCAAGCATAGCAGCGATGTATGTTTTTCCTAAACCAACAACATCTGATAAAAAAATGCCTCCATATTCATTTAAAATTCTTTTAGCATTTAATACAGCTTGCTCTTGATATTTTAATCTTTTGAAATCTTGAGGCACATAATTATTGAAAATCTCCGATGATACGTTTAATTCATCTTTGAAATATTCATATAAAAATTTTAGATATAGTTCATATGGAGTAATGTCATCTTTAATCCACGTTTTATTAGAGATGTTTAAAACATAATTATCATTTAAATCTACCGCCTGCTCCCACAATTCATTAAATTTATTTAATGCAAATTTATAATCACTAAAATTTTTAAGCTCAACGTTAAACTCTAAATTTTCTAATAATCCAGATTGAGTCAAATTGCTAGAGCCTGTTATTACCCTACCTTTATCTCTATCAGTATCTCTAAATGTAAATATATATAATTTAGCATGTATTTTTTGAGAAGGATATGCTTTTATTTCTAACTTACCATTTTTAATCCACTCAATGAATTTTTTAATAGAAATTTCTACATCTTTTTTATCATCAATATTTTCTAATTCATTTAATATTAATTCTTCTGATTTTTCTTTAATATTAGGATCAGAAAATAAAATTTCATTCTTGCTTTTTTCTATTTGATCAAGTGTTTTTTTATCAGTGCCAATGCCTACAAGTATTTTTATTTTATCTACATGATCTAATGATTTATAAATTTGATGAAATCCGCTTAGATAAAAATACCCTGATAAAGATAAAAATTCTTTACTATCTTTTATTAGATTATTAAATCTATTTTTTAATTTATTGCCTTCTTCATTTGTTATAAATGTAATATCTGAATTTATATATTCATTTTCCATTAAAAAATATTTCTGCTAATTTAAAAAAAATATAAATAATGAAGAAACTTTTTTTATTGGTTCTATAAAGTTTTATTGTAGATAAATAATTTTTTTTACAAATTTATAATGATTTTTACACGCTATTTTAAAATTAAAATTTTATGAACTAATGCTTCGTGAGTTGCCGCTACAATTACGGTTTTTTTATTTTAATTAATCATCTAAAAATCAGTTATTTCAATATCAACGAAAAAATTATCCTGAACATTCAAATCCCTGACTTTCACATTCGATGATTATTACTTTGGCAGGACTACAACCTGTTCCACCACTAATACCTACTAATTGAAATTCATGTTCACCTGCTGGCAGTGTAATTGTTTGTGATTCACCGGGATCTAAACTTCCATAATTTACTCCATCGATCATGATTTTTTGTACAGTATGGACAGAAGTATTTGTTAATTTCAAATATCCTTTACCATCACAATCTTTTTCACAAGATTGTAAAATAAAAAGTAAAGATATTGCAAAAATGAATATAATTTTTTTCATATAAAAAATAATTTTATACAAAATTAATAAAATAAAATGATTTATCGCATAAATATCTATAATAAATCTAAAATTTCGTTATATCTAAGGTTTTCTATGACAAACTCGGCTCGAGTAGCTGTATTTTCGCCCATATAAAAGTCTAGAAGCTGATCTATTTTAATTTCAGAATTATAAACAACTGGTTCTAATCGTATATTTTTACCGATCAATTGCTTGAATTCGTCGGGAGATATTTCGCCTAAGCCTTTAAATCTTGTAATTTCACTATTATTACCTAATTGACTAAGAGCTTTTTGCTTTTCATTTTCATTATAACAATAAATAGTTTTTTGTTTGTTTCTCACTCTAAATAGTGGTGTTTGTAATACATATAGATGTCCAGCTTTTATTAAATCTGGATAAAACTTTAAGAAAAATGTAAGAAGAAGCAATCTGATATGTTTGCCATCCTCATCTGCATCAGTAGCTATTATCACATTATTATATCTTAAATTGTCAAGCCCATTATCAATATTAAGAGCTGCTATCAAAAGGGCAAATTCTTCATTAGCAAAAATAGCTTTTTTACTTGCTTTATGCACATTTAGAGGTTTGCCTTTTAGACTAAAAACAGCTTGAATATTGGCATCTCTAGCTTTTGTAATACTGCCACTAGCTGAGTCGCCCTCAGTTATAAAGATCGAAGTTTCTAATCTTCGTTCATGATTAGTATTGAAATGTATTTTGCAATCTCGCAATTTTTTATTGTGCAAACTAGCTTTTTTCAAAACTTCACGAGATACTTTTTTGATACTATTTATATCTTTTCTTTGCTTTTCATTGAAAAGTATTTTTTCTTGAATGATTTTAGCAAGATCAGCTCTACGATGCAATTCATTATCTAAATACTTTCGTATCACTTCACTTATATATGCTTTGATAGATTTGCCATTAGGTTCCATATACATAGAACCTAATTTAGTTTTGGTTTGGGATTCGAAGACTGGTTCATGAATTCTGATAGATAATGCTACTAAAAGGCCATTACGAATATCATATGTATCATAATTTTTATTATAAAAATTTCTTATAGTTTCTACAAAAGCTTCTCTAAAGGCCTGTACGTGGGTGCCACCTTGCACTGTATATTGTCCATTTACGTATGAAAATAACTCTTCATTAGTATCGCCTAACACATAAGTAAAGGCAAATTCAAAATCTTCTTCTTCTATATGTATGATATCAAATAAGATTTCACCTGAAATTTTCTTATGTAATAGATCGACTATACCACGTTCACTATAAAATTCCTTGTTGTTATAGATAATTTTTAATCGTTTATTGAGGCAGACATAATTCCATAGCATGTCTTCTATAAACTCATCATGAAACTCATAAGATCCAAAAATTTCTTCATCAGGAATAAATTCTACCAGTGTACCATTAGCTTCATTAGTTAATATTTTTTGAGTATTTTGTAGAATACCCTTCGAAAAAACAGCTTCTACTGCTTTATTATCTCTATAAGAAACTATTCTATAATATTGTGATAATGCATTTACAGCTTTAGCTCCTACTCCATTCAAACCGACAGTTTTTTTGAAAGCTACACTATTATATTTGGCACCAGTATTTATTTTAGAAACTACATCTACTACTTTGCCTAATGGTATGCCTCTACCATAATCTCTCACTCGCACTAGATTATTTTCTATTTGGATCTCTATCTTGGGATATTTTACCATTAAAAATTCATCAATGGAGTTGTCTATTGTTTCTTTTAATAAAACGTATATACCATCATCTCTAGAGCTTCCGTTGCCTACTTTGCCAATGTACATACCTGGTCTCATGCGTACGTGTTCATTCCACGATAGTGATATTATTTGGTCTTCTGTATACTTAGCATTCATGTATAAAAGATTTTATCATCAATTTATTTATACAAAATTACAAAAAAAGTAGGAATTTTGAAATACCACATTACTACTATTAGAAGAAAAACTTTTGATTCTCTATATTATGTCTATTTTAAATTTTATTCAGATTCAATGTTAGTATCTTTGATTTTTTTCCAAATATTATCTACGATTTTTTTAGTATATCGAGGGAATTGGGCTTTCATTATCCAATCATAATATTGAGGTTCTATCTTAAAAACCTCTTCTACTACCTTTCCTTTGTATTTACCAAAATTAAAAACTTCTTTATCGTTTTCATCATACAAAATATGACCAGCTAAATCAGCAAATTTATAATATTTAGATAATTGACTTAATTTTTTGACATCATTTTCGAATTTTATATTTTGTTCATTATTTACCACAATATTATCGTCATCGATATATCTCTCTAGCATACCTAATAAGATTTCATAAGTAGCAATGGTGTCAGCTTTAGCAGTATGGGCATTTTGGAGTTCTTTATTACAGTAATATTTATATGCAGCAGTGAGATTGCGGGGTTCCATGCGATGAAAAAGTACCATTACATCTATAGCATTACGATTAGTAAAATCTATATCTACGTCAGCATTTAATAGTTCCTCAGCTAATAAAGGTATATCAAATTTATTGGAATTAAATCCAGCGATATCTGCATTATCGATAAAATCGGCAATCTCTTGAGCTTTTTCTCTAAAAGTGGGTTTATTTCTAACCATCTCTTCGGTGATACCAGTGATTTGAGTTACTTCTGGGGGTATAGGTATTTCTGGATTAAAAAGTTGTTCGTATGTATCAGTACTACCATCTGGATTTACCTTTAGCATGAAAATTTCTAAAATTTTATCATTAACTAGATCTAAGCCTGTAGCTTCTAAATCAAAGAAAATAATGGGACGTTCTAATAAAAGTTTCATATTATAATTTTTTTTTTGATAAGCAAAGATAAATGAAAAATTACAAAAAATTATTTTGGTTCTATAACGTTTATTGTGGATAAATTATTTAGGTTGATTTTTTTACCACAAAGGGCACCAAGTTATTACACAAAGTCCACAAAGTCCCATTTGTAGCCCTTTTAATTCCATCCTTCTCTGTGTTCTTTGTGCATTCTTTGAGAACTTTGTGGTTAATATTTAACTACCCCTATAATTAATAAACTAATATTAACAAATTCATTTTTGTAAAATTACTATTTTTTTTCGCATATTAAAAATATAAACTTTGTAATGGTTCGAAATTTTTGAATTATAATTATCAATAATTCATAATCAAATCATAAATAAGCTTAAAGATACCTTCATAACCATCTAAAGGTAAAATTTCATAGTCATCTTCCATTACATGATAATAACGATAATCTTTGTCTCGCGAAAATATAAAAATAGCAGGCACACCACGCTGATCAAAAGGGCAATGATCGGAACTACAAGATGCACCTCCCTCTATCATATCTACTACATAATTTTTTTCTTCATTTATTAGTTTTAATTTATTATAAATAGATGGATTTTTTTTAGCATTCACTACAGAGATACCATCTTTGCCCGTACCTACCATATCTAAATTGATCATCAATTTTATATTTTTTAAATCTACTGGTGGATTAGTAGTAAAATACTTAGATCCTAAAAGTCCTATTTCTTCTCCTGCAAAGCTTATAAAAATAATTGAATAATTGGGCTTTTCATCTTCAGTAGCAAGTTTTTTGGCTAGATCTAAAAGCATAACTGTACCACTAGCATTGTCATTAGCTCCTGGAAAATGCTTATCTGCTATTTTGCCTAAATGATCATAATGTGCTCCTATCACTATGAAACTATCTGGATATTTAATACCTGGTATATAACCCACAATATTGCATAATTCTGCATTAGATACAGTTTTTACTTTATAATCAATATATACTTTTTGTGGCTTAAGTGAATTGTCATATGTATTGGTATTTAACATTATGACAGGATAATTAATATTAAAAAAAGATTTAGCAGTGTAAAAAAATGATGAACTATCCAATACTATATATCCTAAAGGTATAGATTTGGTTGAGTAATATAATGATTTTAATGTATTATATTCTTCTATATCCTTTGCTTTTAATAAATATGCATCTGTAAAATCTAAAAAATAAAAATCAGTGGGGTCTTTAGAAATAGCTTTAAGAATTTTTTTATTTTTAGAATTTTTATTTATCGCAATATATTTTATGTTGAATTCACCTTTCAAAGTTTTACTAGTGGGCAAAGGCAGATAATCGTGCCCCAATATTAATTCTTTATTATCTAACTTCACTTTAGCATTTTCTATTATTAATGATTGTGGTAATGAGAAACATTGTTTGTAAGAATTTAACTGTGAAAAAACGGATATTCCATTATTTTTAAATTCATTTTCTATAAAATCTGCAGCTTTATATATTCCACTATCTGCTAAAGAACGTCCTGCAAACTCTGTGCTAGTTAGTTTTTTAAAAACCTGTCGAGCATACTCTACATCTTGAGCATTTAATAGATAGAGAGTAAATGATAGAGTAAATAGAATAAGATATTTAAAGATATTATTCATACGTGATTAAATTTTTGTTTAATAATAGAATAAAAATAATTAAAAGCACTAGAATCTGTATCCCACTGATATTTAATATTTAGTTCTTTCAAAATTGTATTTGCTTGCTCTATGCTTGCACATTGATTTATAGCTTCTATTGCCATAGCAAAGGCATTCCCATTATTGTCAAATAGCTCATTTGTTATGAAGTATCTATCTGCTATGCTAAAAGCTTTATGTAAATCTTCTATCTTATTATTAACTATCAGAGGTTCAGAGATTTCGGGAGCTATTTCATCACTACCATTTATAAATGATTCAAATATGGTTTTTTGTTCTGTCTGTTCAGTTTTTATATTTATTTTTATATCATTAGACAGATATTGTTCGCTTTCTTCGCTAATTGATTCATAATCAATAATTTCTTCTTTTAAATCAATTTTGTCTTGATTAAATTCTACATCTATTTGTTCATTTTCAAGATTTAATTCATCTATTTTTTCAGATTCAGTAATATGATGTTCTATTTCTAGTTCTTCTTCAATTTTTATCTCAATATCATCAAAATCGTTAATAATTGAATCAATTGTTTTAGCATCATCATCTAAATCAGTATCTATTATTAATTCGTCATCTATATCTATAATTCTGTCTGCAATATTATCTAATGGTAATAAATTAATATATTCTTTCAAAACTACAGAGTGTAATGATTCTATTTCTTCTAATAATAGCTTAATAGTAGAAATATTCTCATCTTTTATCATTAGATCTAAATAATAATCTAACATTTTTTTGTGTAAATCAATTTTCATTTTATTTATCATATCTAATAAAATTAAATTTATGCAAAATTAAGTTAGTAAATTAAAAGAACCAAATTTTAGAAAATAATGTAAAAATAAAGTAATCAATACAAGAAATATGAAAAAAATATTTATCTTTTCTTTACATTAGTTTGTTGCTGCTTTGCTAGCTCTTCCATCCGTTGTTGCCAGGATGACTTTTTGACTGGTTTTTTCCAATTTTCTAATAATTTAGCTCTTATTTTTTCTTCATTTACAAAATAACGAAAAGTAAGAGTCTGCAATATAGAAACCACATTAAATAAGAAATAATAATAACTAAGTGCTGATGAGTAATTATTAAAGATACCTAAGAATATAATAGGCATAGCATACATCATAAATTTCATTCCTGGAGCATTAGTATCAGTAGGTGTCAGTTTATTATTAATGTAAGTATACAAAAGTGTAGATATAGCCATCAATAAAGCAAATAAACTCACATGATCGCCATATAAGGGGATATTAAACCCTAGATCTAAGATAGAATCTGATGCTGATAAATCGTGAGCCCAGAGAAATGGCTTATGTCTAAGCTCAATAGCTGATGGGAAAAACCTAAACATAGCTATTAATATAGGGAATTGCAGCAACATAGGCCAGCAACCACCTGCTGGATTTATTTTAGACTTTTTATATAGCTCCATTGTTGCTTGCTGCTTTTTCAGAGCATCATCGGGTTTAGAATATTTTTGATTTATTTTGTCAAGTTCAGGTTTTAATGCTCGCATTTTAGCAGTACTCATGTATGTTTTATAAGTAAAAGGTAGAAGCACTATTTTTAATAAAAGGGTCAATATTAATATTATTATTCCATAATTTAAACCGTAGCGTTCCAACCAATTAAAAACGGGAATCACTAAAAATCTATTAACCCATGCTATGGGGGCAAAACCCCAACCGAGAGGTATTTCCCTTTCTAATCTCAATTTATAACTTCTTAATATACTATATTTAAGAGGTCCAGTATAGATTTTGAAATGTACTGGTCTATCAGTGCTATGCTCTATTGTCATACCTACTGACATTCGTCTCAAATATCTAGAAGTATCATCGGGACTAAATGACTTGGTCTCTAACTCGGCTGAGCTGAAATAATCTTCAACATTTATCAGCGTATGGGTAAAAAATTGTTGTTTTAACCCAATCCATTTAACTCTAAAATTTAATGTTTGTTTTTGATCTTTTGCTTTTAAGTGTTTTACTTTTTTTTCACTATTCATGTAGCAGATGGTAGTATTAATAGTCTCTACCTTTTTGTCTTCTTCCTGCTGTATCATATTGTTTGCCCAAGAAAAAGTCAAAATATCTAAAGGTAAAACTCCAATTTCATCAGGATTTATAAAAGATAATTTATAGTCTACCATATATTCATTTTGTGGTATTGAATATTCTATCTTTACCCCACCTAATATTTCATTTGTTAATGTATCACGTGCGTTTGCTATAAATGTTACATAAATATTGCCATTGCTATTTTTAATGGATGGTTCGAAAAATAAGTTTTTAGTTTCTAAAAATCTATCGAATGCTCTAAAAACAAAAGAAAATTCATAATTATTAGTATCTATTAGTTGGACAGGATTATTTTGATAATCTTTGAAATTTTTTAATTTAACACTATGTAATATGGCACCCTTACAATAAAATGAAATAATTGCTACATCATTTTCAATAAATATTATGCTATCTTCTGTTTGATAAGATTGTTTAAAAAAAGTATAAGCTTCTGGTATACTTTTTTGGCTTTCAACTATATAGGTTGTATCTATATCACTTTCAGTTTTAATAGTATCTTTTGCAGATTCTTGGATAGCCTGTTCAGCTAAAAAAATAGAATCTTTTTTTTGCTGCTCTACAAGCCTTAGACTGTCTTGGATCTGTTTTTGCCTTTCGAGCTCTTCTTTAGAAGGTGATAAGTAAAACATATATCCTATTAAAAGCGCAAAAAGAAGTATAAAACCTATTACTTGACTTCTATCCATATAATTGTAAATGAATTTTTTTGATTATTTAATTTGCAAAAATACAGGTAAATGTTTAAAAAACCAAAAAATTAAATGAAATGACTAATAATAAAAAAAACCTTAAACTCAAATATTTTTTGTAATTTGGCATTAAATTTTATTGAGTACAATAAATAATGAATAAATATTGGCAAATAATAATCTCCGTTATCATTGTTTTGTTAATAGGATTAGCTATATATAATTTTCCTAATCTGATGATACATAAGTACAATGTATCTGATATAATAGATAGCACTTTTGATGAAATATGGCTAATAGACAAATCTGCATACGAGTTTTATAATAGTGATACTTCTTTATATTTAAATGTTTTTCCTGATTTTTTTAAAAATTCGTCGTCATGGCAAAATTATTTTAAAAAAATATATATAATAAATGATAATGATAAAATTTATTGGATCTTATATGCAAATATTGATTATAAAAAAAATAAAATCATAAAATGGTTTGAGCAATTGAATTTTAAAAAAATCAAAAATAAATATTACCAAAATCTAAATGATGAAATATTATATTTGAAATATTTTCCTTATGTTCTTTATGCTAAAGATGAAAAATCTTTGCCTATAGGCGAAGGCTATGATAAATATTCAGATGAATATTTTACTTTAAATTCTAACTATAACCTCCATTTGGCTTTAAATACTTCTAAATTAAAGTTTATAAATAAAAAATGGGCTCAATGGGGTATAAAATTTTTAACTGATATCGAACAAATTTATTATTTTGATATTAATAATCAAGATGATTTATGGATCTTTTATCAAAAATTTCCTAAAGAACATCTGATAAGTAGCTCTGAGTATGATTTTGATTTGTCCATAATACCTGCTAATATGGAGCAATTTTTTGTTATTTCGAAAATTTCTGATCAACCATTGAGTAATGCTTTGCAACCTTATATTATTAAGTCGCTTAATAATCATATATTTTTTGATAATGTAGATTTCTCCAATATGATAAAACCACATGTTTTAGTTGGTATAATTGATCAAAACCCTTTGCTAATAATGCAATGTAAAGATACTACTAATATTATCAATCAATTAAATAATAAATCAGAATTGATTTCAAAAAATACTTGGATGTGTACTGAGAATATTTTTAATAATACTAAAAAAAGCTCCCATTCATTATCATACTTATTTATCAAAGATACTTTGCTTTTTTATTTTGAAGAAATAAAATTATTAGAATTATTAAATAAATCATACTTTCCTATTACTCAAAAAGAATTTTATAAAAAAATATCTGCGTATCTAAGGTCTGAGATTAATGAATTGGCTTTCTTTAATTGTTTTTCTCCACCATTTTCCTTTTATAAAAATAAAGACCTTCAAGGACAGCTATGGATGATAAATAATAATGACCTCACTACCCAAAAGATATTTATTTGGATTGAAAAAATTAAAAATAGTCAAAGTAATAATAAGATCATTTTATATAATAAAATATGCAAACAGTGTAAAGATCCCAAACTTATATATTCACCATCTAATGTTTATATTACTTATATACAGGACAAAAAAATTTTTATTGAAGGATTGATAACTAAAAGTTTTGTAGAGATAGACTTGCCAGACAAAAACATAATAGATGCTTTAGTAATGGATGATGGAAAAGAGCATCTATTACTTGTATCTCCTAGTGGATTGTTTATGTATGATATGGCTGGTAACCTAAAGTGGAAAAAACAAGCAAATATATTGGGTTATGCTCTTTTCAAATATGAGGATGGACTGCAACGTTTATTTTATCTAAGCAACGATGGCATATTACATAATCTCAATAGTGATGGTAATACTCCCGAGGGATGGAAACTTATAAAAACTAGCAATAATAGCAGAGTTGCTTACGCTAAGTGGAATAACAAAGAATACATTTGCGTAGCAGATAATAATAATCTTACTCTTTATAATAGAAGAGGCGATAAGCAAGCTCATTATAAATTTAATACTCCTCTAAAAGATTTACATTTTTCCCAAAAAAATGAAATACTATATTTAATAGATATCCAAGGTAAAATATATGAACTCAGAGAAGCTAAACAAGGGTCATTAGTAGGTAAACCCACAGGATTTAATAATTTCACTCTTATAGGCGATACACTTGTGATGTGGGATAAATATAACATCGCATGGATAGATAAGGATAATGGCAAATTAGTAAGAGATTTTAAATATCAAGGTAATATTATTGCAAAAGATAATAATTTATCTTGGATTAAAAAAACTTCTCCTTTGATCATAAAAGATCATGATAATACTTTTACCATTTTATCCGCTAAAATGAAAATATTAGATACTCTCTCACATATAGAGTCTATAGATGCTCTCTATTGGAATAATTCATATTTGTTATTAACCAAAACAGATGGTGTAATCGAAACAATTAAGCGATAAAATATTTCAACAAAACATTTGCTTTCAATCTATTATCATTACATTTACAAAGAGGTCTGTATAAAACGTCAAAAAACATATAGAACTACTCAAAATATAGTACCAATATAAGTATAACACATTCTTTATAAAAAAACAGAAAAAGATATCTAAGTATAAATAGTAGAACGTTTTATAAAAAAAGATAATGTTCAGAATCAAATGATTATTCTAGATTATTAAAAGGATGTATAAAAATAAAAGGGTGAGGAAATAGTAAAAATTGCAATTGTTTAATTTAATATTGGATTAATATAAAATTAATTGTTAATTTTACCAAAATTTATAATTATGAAAAACATATTAAAAGATCAAGAATTAGAAGACTACTTGGCAATGGGCAAGCAGGAAAACTTGGAATTTTTAGATAAATTGTATCATCTAATGA
>Ga0265294_10004867_pt1 | contig 16560 bp, 15 predicted proteins | sample MunlanPumphouse3_FD_192504 | JGI IMG/M metagenome (GOLD analysis project Ga0265294, IMG submission 192504) | Groundwater microbial communities from a municipal landfill in Southern Ontario, Canada - Pumphouse #3 | ecosystem: Environmental > Aquatic > Deep subsurface > Groundwater | place...
ATAAAGATGGGGTTCAACCGAACTAAGTTTAGGGCTCACTTCCTCGGTTGCCGCAATATTGTCATATCCGACAATAGAAACATCGGCCGGAACTTTTATTCCCATGCGCATTATAGCCTGCATAACTCCAAGGCCAATATAGTCATTAACCGCAAAAATGCCGGTGATTTCCGGCCGTAATTCAATCAGTTCTTTGGCGATATCAAAATAGTCCAGAAATAATGTTCTTCCTTTTATGGAAAGTACGAAATCCTCACGAAAGAAAACCCCGAATTCAGACAGGGCATTTTTATAGCCTCTAAGCTGCTCCTGATAACCGATATAATCTACCGGTTCCCTGGAAACAAAGGCAATATTTTTATGCCCCAGTTGGAGCAAGTGCTTTGTGGCGACATACCCGCCGTTCAAGGTGTCCTTCATAACCGTATGGGCAGTGTAATTCTGGTAATTCCCCACCAGTACGCATGGAACGCCCCGGTTGTGTATTTCATCGATCAGCTCTTCCATACTGAACTGCATGCGCGTTTCCTCCGGAATAAAAGGATGAATTATTATTCCAGCCCGCTTGTTCGCAAACAATTCAAGAAGTATACGGTCGAGCGTATACGTTCCGTCAAAAAAATGAAGCGAAAGCCTGTAATTATAGTCGCGCAAAGCGTCATTATAACCTTTCAGCATCCTACTTAACATCTCATCACTTGATCTTAGGTCAGAATTGGGATTGAATAATACAAGCGGAATATCGCGGTTTATGTTTTTATCCTGAACAACCAGGCGGTGTCTGTAATTCAACTTTTTGCAGAGTTGAAGAACCTTGTTCCTGGTTTCCTCACTGACGGAAGGATGATTCTTCAGCGCACGGGAAACCGTCATCTTGGAAACGTTCAGCTCATCAGCCAAATCTTTCATTGATACTTTCAGCATAAAAAACCATCACTTTATGTTACTGTAACTGTTATAATTTAATTATAAATGATTTTTTATGTTTTGTCAAGAGCAATCCTGAAATTTTCATCTGGAAAAATCAAAAAATCAAATGGCGCAAGTCTGCTTTGGGGTCTTTGCATAATATATTCAGAGCTCTTTCAAGGAAATTAACCGTTTCGTGATAGGTAGCCCTGCTGATTTTCAGGCTTGGATACTTTTAGGTTTGGATTTTAGACCAGCCAATATATTTCTGACTTCTTCAATAGGTAGAGTTCTGGATAATTCCGCCATCTCCAACCGTTCCGGGTCCGAATCGATAACTTCAATAGATTTTGTTTCAGAGGTGATATCCAAAACTTCAAACATATCCGGCATATTCAAAAAGGCCTTTTTAATATCATTGCTGGTTGCGTGCATGGTGTAGTGCTTAGTCATCTCAGGAGACATATGACCGACAACTGCTTGAACAATAGCCAAGGGCACGTTATACAGTCCGGCATAATAGCAAAATGAATGCCTCAAGCTATGGACATCTTTTATGCTGACAGCTCTTTTTCTACCTTCAGGAACTTTAGTTGTTTTTATCCCAAGACTTTCGAGAAATTTCTTAACGCGCCATGTAATTCCAGAAGGATTGGTTTGGTACATTTCTGCATGCCCCGGTAAAACATATTTGTCCTTACTGCTAATAGAGTACTGTTTTTCAAGAAATTTTTTCAGAGGAGGCATAATCGGTATTATCACTTCCTTGTCTGTTTTTTGAGTAAGCCGTCTGATCAGGTTATGATTAAGGTCAATCTCAATCCATTTCAATAAACTACGTTAAAATGCAATAACAACAAAACAACAAGTTTTTATGGCATTCATTGCTGTTATTTGGACTCAAAGCGGCGGATGTAACGCCTTGTATCAAAGACTTTTGCAAGAATTGCCGTCTCAGGACAGCACTCTCAGAAGAACAGGCCTTTCTCTGAAATTACCAGAATTGGCTCTCAGTTTCTCAGAATTCTGTGTCCGGGTACAAAACCAGTCACACCAGGAAAATATTTCATATTCGAGCAGTAAAATTGTCCTATTGCTCAAAAAGAAATGTGTCAAGAATGTATCAAGAATTTTATGTAAAACGGGGTAAAACATGGTAAAATAGAAAACATTGATTTTTTGATTCGAGAGACTAAAGCAAGCTGCTTTGAGCTTAAAAATGGCGGAGGGAGAGGGATTCGAACCCTCGGAGGCTTTCACCTCGGCGGTTTTCAAGACCGCTGCCTTAAACCAACTCGACCATCCCTCCGCTTAAGAAAGCAGAACCCCATAAATTGCCTCAAAAAATCAAAATTACAAGTTCTTATTTGTTATTTTATACCTTTTTCGGCAAATAAAAAATCCCCCGCCTGTTTTCTGGAGAGGGACTTTTCAGATTTTGTATCAGTATCGCTACAGAATAAGCAGTGAAAATACCATGGCGAAGATCGCAACCGTTTCAACAACCCCCAACACAGTAAGGTTATTGGCGAAACCTTTGCCGGTTTCCGCAAATGAATCACAGGCTCCGGCTCCGGCTTTACCCTGAAACCATGCGGATACGCCCATCGCGATTCCACCGGCAACCCCAACCAGCAAATACAAAGGCCAGCGTTCGGGAGCGGTTTCGATATTACCCTTGATGAAAATCAGCATCAGCAAACCGTAAATCGTCTGCGTCAGGGGCGCTCCGGCATAAGCCAGCAACAAAAACGGAGCGGGTTTATTCTGGGCATAACACTTTTTCCAGGCGCCGATTGCCGAACTTCCCGCTAAACCAGTTCCGATTGCCGAACCCATTGCCGCAAAACCTACCGCCGCGTATGCGCCGGCTTCGCCGATTGCCTTTAAAATGATTGTCGAATCCATGAGATATTCTCCTTTTTATTTATGATTCTTTTTTCTTAAATGGTTTAAACTCCATGCCGGCCCAGGTAAGTCCGACGTGATTCGAAAACTCCAGAGTATTCAGGCGCACACCGTGAACCAGAACACTCAATAAACATAATATCATATTCAGCCCCTGCCCCAATATAATCACCAAGCCGCCTCCAATAACGCATAATGGAACCAGCCACCAGGAAAGATCGGGAATGTTTATCAAACTTCCCCCCATGCCGTTGAAACTACGGGCAATTTCATACCCGGCCAAACCGACCGCGAACAAACGGATATACGACAGAATATCAACAAAACTGTTTATAATGCTGAACGGGAAATTAAAAGCGTCTCCGACATTTTTCCAGTTAACGTCACAGAAAACGATCAGAAGGAAACCGACTCCATACAGATAATACATATAGACCGGGAACGCTCCGGGATAAACAAGCAGTTTAACCGTAAGGAAAAAGTTGCCGCCCAAAAGTAAAATCCACCCCAGTTGTCCAAGGGCTTTGCGTAATTTGCCGTGGACAACCGCCTGCCAGATATGTCCCATAGCTAAATGGGCTACTGCTATAATAAAGCAGATAAACATCACATTAGCGTTTTTAACTGTAGAATCAGCTTCCGTCAGGAACTTTATTCCCGGAGCCGCAATCCCGAACCAGTTGCCGCTCAAAGCGCCCCAGGTAATTGTAGCCATGCTCAGAACCATTCCCAACCGCAAAGCCAGCTTCAGTTTTTCGCTTTTTTGCTTGATAAAAATCATTGCGCCCAACGTTCCGAGCAGGAATAACGAACCGTATCCGGCATCGCCGACAATTATCCCGAAGAAAATCGTAAAGAAAAACAACACTCCGACACTGACGTCTATTTCGCGATAACCGGGAGAAATGCCGAGAAACTCAAATAAAGGCTGAACCATTCTGAAAACCTTTGGCAAAGTAATCAGCGTCGGAGCCATGTCGTCTTCAGCCGGTTCCTCAATTAACAGCGCCCAACCGTGTTTGACGGCGTTCTCGTTTACTTCCTCCATCCGGGGCTCAGGAATAAAGCCTTGTATGGAAATTATTTCCGCATGGTCCGCCATGCTGTCCCGTGCGGAAAGGAATTCCAGACGTTCTTCCACTTCGGTGCAGTATTCTTTTATGGTCGGCAGTTGCGAGGCCAGCAAATCAAGCTCCCGGTTGAGTTTTGTTTGTTGGATTCTTGCTTTTTCGAGTTGTTCCTGAACCTGTTTCAGGCTTTTGTCGTCCGGCAGGGAGGCCAGCGGCAGATCATCAATATCGAGTTCGGCCTGCGACAGGATAACAAAACGGGTAAGCGCTTTATCCGCACTGATTTCCTCAACCGTCACATCTCCGCGTTTCAGGTATTCTTCATAAGCCGTATGCGGGGCTTCACAACAGTAAACATGAACCCCGCCTTCTGCAAGTTCCCGGATAATATCGTTCGAAAAATCGCCCCACGGGCCCAAGGTTTCCTCAAGCCGGTAGAGACCGTCTATTTCCTGTTCAACGATATTGAGTTTATTCATTTCGTCGGCGACTTTTTCATACAACTGTTCCGGCTGATACTGGTGTTCGGCGGTTTCGTGGATATTTCCAGTACGCGCTTCGAGACAGCGTTCGCATTTTTCGGCTTCGGCCAGCAGTGACTGCATATCCGCCCGGTCTTCGGTCTCATTGAGTTTTTCGACCAGAATATGCATAACTCCCAAATGCCGGAGTTCGCGCAAAGTTGTTTCGCGTTCGGAAGCCAGACACAGCAGCGAGACTTTTTTCATCGGTACGATCATGCTTGCGCCTCCTGGGTTTTGCGTTTAGCTATTTTGGAGCGCACTACCCCGGCGGTGTCGATATCACCCAGGTATATCCGGATTTTCCGCATATTTTCCCTGCATTCAGGGATTTTTACTTTTTCAAAAAGATTTACCCGCTGGGTGGTTGTCCGGAGTTCTTTTGCCAGCAGTCGATACTGTTCTTCTAGTATTTTGTGGGCTTCCTGTTGAGAAATCAGGGTTTTAAGCATAGTCAGTGCGTCGTCTATCCAGACGTCTTTTTTGAACAGGTCGTATTCCGCGATTTCAAAATTGGCCCTTTCAAAGACCGGGACATTTATCCCGGCGATATTGGCGACGCTTTTGTCCACTCCTTTGAGCATCAACAGCGAAGGCAGCAGTTCCAGTCCTTCCTCATCACCGAACAAGGCGATCCAGGCGTTGAGGCTCAGGCGGGTTTTCTCCTGTTCCTCCTCGTTAGCGCGCAACCGCGCCGAACTGCTGCGCATCTCCAGTTGCAATTGCTGTTTTTTCAGCTGCAAAGTAGGAAGAAAACGCGAGAACTGCTTGAAAGCGTTCTGCTGACTTTTTAGTTCCGTTTTTGTAAGTTTTAATTTCGCCATAATCCCTTCAAACCGGCTCTGCCGGTTTTTCGAACATCGAACATTGAACATTCAACATCGAACATCGAATGAATTTAAAATCAATGCTTGTCAATATTCTTAATTTCAGTTGTTTTTATACTTGCAACAAATATTTTTATCAATTCTTCTGTTTCCAGCAATATGTCGTTTAGTTTTTCGACCGGCTTGATCAACGGAATACGCTGAACAAGCAACAGCCACCGCTTTGTTTCCCTCAATTCCTTTAATGAAATACGTAACTTATGGACAAAATCATTTGGAGACTCCGCAGCTTGCGCCTCTCCATGATTAGGATATGGAGATGTCCCTGAACGCAACAATTGTCCCGCCACATGACTTCCGGTTCTTGTATTCGGTAGTCTTTCAACAAGCTTGATTATTCTGACGGAATAATCCAATAAGCGTTCTTCCAAATCATATTTCTTTTTATTCACTAATTAATCCCTCATTCGATGTTCGATGTTGAACGTTCGATGTTGGATGTTCATATTCCTATTTCTTCGGCCAGTATTCCTGAAGGAGGTCGGTTTTGATGCCGGTTTCGGCTTTATCAAAACACTCCGCCAACGTTTCCCAGCCCTGATCGAGAGCTTCTTCAAGCGGGATATTGACCGAAAGATCCATCATGCGTTTTTCAAACAAATTACCGTATTTGAGGAGTTTATTGTCCCAGGCGCTCATTGAAAAGCCCATTGACTGCTTTTCCAAAGTTTCCTTGTAATCGGCATAAAGGCGGATCATGGTGTCCATAATTACCCGGTGGTCGTCACGGGTGTCGGCGTTAACCTGCTGTTTGAGCCGGCTCAGGGAGCCGAACGGCTCAATCCGGCCGTTGCGCAGATAGAACTGTCCCTCGGTAATATATCCGGTATTGTCTGGAATCGGGTGCGTCACATCGTCGCCCGGCATGGTGGTTGCCGCGAGAATAGTGATCGAACCAGCGCCGTCGAAGTCAACGGCTTTTTCATAGCGCGACGCCAGCTGGCTGTATAAATCGCCGGGATAACCGCGGTTGGACGGGATCTGTTCCATGGTAATGGCAATTTCCTTCAGGGCGTCGGCAAAGTTGGTCATATCGGTCAGAAGCACCAGGACGCGTTTGTTGTCCAAAGCGTAGCTTTCGGCTACCGCCAGGGCCATATCCGGGACCAGCAGGCACTCGACCACGGGGTCGGAAGCGGTATGGATGAACATAACGGTTCGCGACAAAGCGCCGTGTTCGTCAAGGGTATTTTTAAATTTCAGGTAATCGTCGTATTTCAGCCCCATGCCGCCGAGAATGATAACGTCAACTTCCGCCTGTAAAGCAATCCTGGACAAAAGTTCGTTGTAAGGTTCCCCGGCGACGGAGAAGATCGGCAGTTTCTGCGATTCGACCAGAGTATTGAAAACATCGATCATCGGTATGCCGGTACGGATCATGTTCCTGGGAATGATACGTTTGGCGGGATTGACCGAAGGGCCGCCGATCTCAATGAGCTTGTCGGTAATTTCCGGGCGGCTGTCCCGCGGAATTCCGCTCCCGTTGAAAATACGTCCCAGGAGGTTTTCGGAAGAAGACACCTGCATCGGATGTCCGAGAAAGCGCACCTGATTGTTGGTGCTTATGCCGCGTCCGCCCGCGAATACTTGCAGATTGACTTTATTGTCCTGCAAACGGATAACCTGGGCCAGAGACACGCCGCGCGTGCCGGATACTTCCGCGAGTTCGTTATAGCTGACGTTATCAGCTTCAACGGTAATAACATTGCCGGCAATCTGGATGATGCGGTGATATACTTTACGCATTGCTGTGCTCCTTAATTTTGGCGTCAACTGCCGCTTCGAGTTTCTTAAATCCGTCGGAACCCATTGCGGCGTAATTCCAATCGACGAATATCTGGCGCAGTTCGAGGAAATAACGGCGTGCCTGGTCTTTGTCGCTGAAATCAAATTGAGTATTCAAAACCATGATTACTTTATCGAAAACATAGCGCTGGCGTTCCTTGTCGGTAGCGCCGTCAACCTTGTCGAAAGTATTCTGCTGGAGGTAAACGTAGTCGAGGAACTCGCTTTTCAGATAGACGACGAAATCGTTGATATGGGTGCCTTCCTCCCCGATAACCTTCATCATCTGGTTGACTTCATTACCGTTGCGAAGCTCTTCGCGAGCCCGCCGGATCTTCTCATCGCTGACGATGCTTTGATAATGGCTCCAACTGTCCAGCGGATGGATCGCCGGATAACGCCGCGCATCCGAACGTTCGCGCGACAGACCGAGGAATGCACCGACTACTTTCAGCGTCGCCTGAGTCACCGGTTCCTCAAAATTACCGCCGGCCGGGCTTACCGAGCCGCCGATTGTTACCGATCCCAGCGAACCGTCATTTAATTTTACCAGCCCGGCGCGTTCATAAAAACCGGCAATCAGGGATTCAAGATAGGCGGGGAAAGCTTCTTCTCCGGGGATTTCCTCGAGCCGTCCGGACATTTCCCGCAAAGCCTGCGCCCAGCGGGAAGTCGAGTCCGCCAGCAGCAGACAGTTCAGACCCATCTGGCGGTAATATTCGGCCAGGGTCACTGCCGTATAAACCGACGCTTCCCGCGCCGCCACCGGCATTGAACTGGTATTGCAGATAATAATCGAGCGGTCGATCAGGGTTTTGCCGGTGCGCGGGTCTTCAAGGTGCGGGAACTCGCGCAGGATCTCCACTACTTCCCCGGCGCGTTCGCCGCAGGCCGCAATAATTACGACGTCGGCTTCGGCGTACTGGCTCAGGGCGTGCTGCAATACGGTTTTACCGGCGCCGAAAGGCCCCGGCGTACAAAACGTCCCGCCGACCGCGACCGGAAAAAAGGTATCGATGATCCGCTGCTGGGTTATCATGGTGGTTTCAGGTAAAAGTTTTTCCTTGTAAGCGGTAATCGGGATTTTCACCGGCCAGGTCTGCACCATGGAAACTTCGCGGGTTTCGCCTTTCTTATTTTTTATTTTCGCCATGGTATCGGATATTTTGTATTTCCCGGCGGCGGTTATTTCTATGACTTCCCACTCGCCATGGAGTTCAAAAGGAGCCATGATATAATGTTTAAAGATACCTTCCGGCACATGTCCGAGACGGTCTCCGGCAACAAGCTTGTCACCGACCTTGGCAAGCGGGGTAAATTCCCATTCCGACTCATAATCGAGTGCCGGGAGATAAACTCCGCGCTGCAGGAAAAACCCGGATTTTTCGGCGAGGGCGTTGAGCGGGTTCTGGAGCCCGTCAAAAACCCTGGTAAGCAAACCGGGTCCGAGTTCCACACTCAAAAGTTCGTCCGTGAATTCAATCTTTGAACCTACAACCAGGCCGTTTGTGCTTTCGAAAACCTGAAGGTCGGCGCGCTGCCCGCGCACACGGATGACTTCACACTTAAGGCGTTCTTCGCCTAAAATAGCGTATGCCACTTCATTCTGGGTGACATGCGTGTCAAATTCAACGGTAAGCATATTACCGTTAACCCCGACGATTCTGCCAGTATTACTGTCCTGCATTCTGGTGAATCTCCCTGTTTATATTAATTTTTATTGTTGTCTGAAAAATTCCTGTCTATCTGTTCGAGCATCACGTCAAGGTTTTTCGTCCCCTGCTCGACCTGGCGTTCCCGCCATTTTTCCAAAAGCAGCAATTTCAATTTATATATGCATAACTTGTCGAAATCAAAATGATGCCCGGCTTCAAAATCCTCAAGCGCCCGCCAGCGCATCCGGTCAAAATATTTCTCCCGCTCCAAAGGATTTTTCAGGGCGAAAGCTTCCTGAACGCCGGTATCGATTTCACAGAAACAACCTTTTTCTTCCTGAAGGTAATTATGGACATCCCGTCCCTGCGAAGCCCGGTGGCCCGCAATACGGTTGCGCAGGCATACTTCCCATTGACGCCAGCGTTCGGCGGCGCTGCCGGCCGGATAAATAACTTCCGGTTCCGGAACCAGGTTCAGCCGCCTGAGAATATTCAAATCATTTTCACTTATCTTGTCGATACAGGCCGCGTTAAACTCTTCTATGCTTAAAGAGGCCTTTTCGTTAAACATCAGCATTGGCAGTGAACTTATTAAGTAATAATATCCAGCCATTATTTTTATTCTCCGGCGGATTCAAGCAGGGCTGCCAGTTTCGGCCCCACATAAGCGCATACCAGTTCAGTAACCGCGTCATCGGTAAAATCGAAAAATACGTCGTTTCCTTTGAAACCGATCTTCAAACCGCCGCCGATCTCACTGTCGCTGAAAACTTCCGGAGTTTCCTTGAAATTCGCGGCGAGGCTGCCGCGCAGCAGTTCAAACAGTTTCTCGCGGTCTTTGCCGGATACCAGCAGTTCCAGCGTCAAATCGGACGCGGAGTCGTTTTTGTTGAAGCTTTTCGCTATTTCCCGGACAATCTCACCCATAAATTCAGGAGTCATGCTTGCGGAGCCGATATCGCGCACGAGGTTTTCCAGGCGTTTCTGAATTTCGCCTTTGAGCTTGAGTATGATATCCCTGGATGCCTGTTTCACGGCGGTTTCCGCACGTTTTTTCAGGTTTTCAGCGTTTTCTTCAGCTTTTTTCAAAGTTGATTCGGCTTCGCGGCCGGCTTCAGCGATAATTTTTTGAGCTTCTTCCTGGGCGTTATCGAGAATTTTCTGTTTTTCGGCTTCGGCCTTTTCGAGCCCCTCGGTTTTTATTTTTTCAAGTAAACCTTGTAATTTTTCAGCCACTTTGATACCTCCGCTGTAATAATGGGCAAACTGCATAGATTTTATAGTCTACAAACGGCTTAATGTATATCCCCTTTTGTGGTTTATCAACAAAAAAAGGAACAATTATTATGAAGAATAAACCGAGCTTATTCCCCGGCTCCTGCGAGAACGCCAATTTCCCGCAGTTTCAGCTTTTATTTCGGAAAAGACTTGTAAAATCGCCGCCCCGGTATATATTTTACGTTTTATATTAACCGGCATCAGATGCTGTTACTGTATACTTACTTACAGTAAAATAGCGAAATTATAATGAAAAATCTATATTTGGAGATTTGAAAAATGGCTGTACCAAAAAGAAAAACATCGAAGATGAAAGTCCGCCAGCGTAAAGCTGCAAACCGCTACGAAGGCGTACAGGCAAACTTTTGCACATCCTGCGGCGCACCGGTTCTTCCGCATCGCGCCTGCGGAGCCTGCGGCATGTATAAGGGCAAACAGGTTCTGACCGTCGAGAGCTAATATGAGAATTGCCGTTGACGCAATGGGAGGTGATTACGCTCCGGAAGTGGTAATTGAAGGAATTACCGCCGCCGTGCATGACTTCCCCGAATATGAACTGACCGTCGTCGGACACCTTGGCAAGCTTGCTTATTACCTGGAAAAATACGGGATCGAAGACCATCCGCGCATAAAACAGGTTCACGCCGAACAGGTAGTGGAAATGGGCGACCCGCCGACTGTGGTTTTGCGCGCCAAAAAACATTCGTCAATGACTGAATGCGCCCGTCTGCTCAAAGAAGGAAAAGTCGATGCGGTCGTCAGCGCCGGACATACCGGTGCGGCTGTCGCCTCGACCAAGGTAATCGTCCGTACGCTGCCGGGAGTGGATCGTTCAATGATCGCCACCAGTATGCCGGGTTTATCCGGCCGTTTCGTCATGGCTGATTCCGGGGCGACCGTCGACTGTACCCCGCTTAACCTGGCGCAGTTCGCCGTAATGGGCGAGGCGTACGCCAAATACCTTTTCGGGATCGACAAGCCGGCTATCGGCCTGCTCAGCGTCGGCGGCGAAGAAGGTAAAGGCAATGAGCTGACCAAGGAGGTCTTCAAGATATTATCGAAGCTACCGATCAACTTTATTGGTAATGTTGAAGGCAATACAATATTCCAGAACGCCGCCGACGTCGTCGTTTGTGACGGGTTTATCGGCAACGCCATGCTCAAGTGCGCTGAAGGCATAAGCAAGGCGACCATGCTTTTGATGAAAGATATTTTTACGAAAACTCCCGCCCGCATGACCGGGGCATTATTAAGCCGGAGCGCGTTTCGGGAACTGAAGTCTTTCGGCGACCCTGATGATTTGGGCGGTGCGCCTTTACTGGGGATCAACGGCATCTGTATTATAGCGCACGGCTCGGCCAACGCCAAAGCCATCCGCAACGCGATCAAAACCGCCGGCGAATCCATTAAGTTCGGCATCAATGACAAGATCGTCAGCAGGATCGCGGAAACAAAGGAAATTATAGATTCGATGTGGAAGAAATAAATTTCCTCAATCATAACTTCTAAGGAAAGCATATGGGTATTCAGATTTTAGGTATAGGTTCTTACGTCCCGGAAAAAGTTTTAACTAACTTTGACCTGGAAAAGATGGTTGACACTTCCGATGAATGGATAAAAACCCGCACCGGTATTGAAGAAAGAAGAATTGCCCCCCCTGAGTATGCCACTTCGGATCTCGCATATAACGCAGCGCGGAAAGCTTTGGAGGCAGCCGGCATTACAGCCGGGGAGCTCGACATTATTATTGTCGCCACAATTACCCCGGATCACTCTTTTCCCAGCACCGCTTGCGTCCTGCAGGAAAAGCTCGGAGCGGACAACGCTTTTGGGCTCGACCTCGAAGCAGCCTGTTCCGGTTTGCTGTATTCGCTGGAAGTGGCGAACTCTCTTCTGGTCGCCAACCCCAAATATAAAAATATATTAGTCATCGGCGCGGAAAAACTTTCCGCCATCACCAACTGGGAAGACCGCAGCACCTGCGTACTTTTCGGCGACGGAGCCGGAGCGGTCGTTCTGGGCAGAAGCGCCGAAACCGAAGAAGACTGCATCATTGCCTCCAAGCTCGGTTCCGACGGCAGATATGGCAGTATTCTCCAGCTCCCGGCCGGCGGAAGCCGTTTGCCGGCAAGCGCCGAAACCGTCGCCAACAAACAGCATTACCTGATGATGGCCGGCAGCGAGGTTTTCAAACTGGCGGTTAACGCTATGGTCGGCTCATGCCAGGAAGTAATGAAAACCGCAGGCATCGAAAGTAAAGACGTAAAATGGCTGGTGCCGCACCAGGCCAACTACCGCATCCTCCGCGCCGTCGCAAGCCGTCTGGGGATTCCTGAAGATGAAGTATACATGAACGTCAATCGCTTCGGCAACACTTCCGCGGCGTCAATCGGGCTCTGCCTCGACGAAATCGCCAGAGATAAAAAAGCCGAAAAAGGCGATTATATCCTCCTTACCGCTTTTGGCGGCGGGCTCACCTGGGGCTCAATGCTGATCAAGTGGTAACGGCTTATCCGTGTTCTTAAAAGTGGAACGAAGTTTTATGGATTGGAAACGACTGCTTTCAGCGCAACGTCTGGGTAAAGACGAACCCGAGGAAATTTCCCTCAAGCGTTCTCCGTTTCAACAGGATTTCGACCGCATTTCCTTTTCTTCCGCATTCCGGCGGCTTCAGGATAAAGCCCAGGTTTTTCCGCTGGCGGAAAGTTCATACGTCCGTACCCGCCTGACCCATAGCATGGAAGTTGCCTGCGTCGGGCGTTCGCTCGGAACCGGGGCCGGCGTGTATATTTGCGAAAACCACGAAGTAAACGCGATTCAGCCGAGTGACATCGGCGCGATTGTCGCCGCCGCCAGTTTGGCGCACGACATCGGCAACCCGCCCATGGGACATTCCGGGGAAGAGACCATCCGGGACTGGTTCTGCCATTCGGCTATCGGTCGGGAAATGAGCGCGGGAATGACGGCGGCCGAGCAGGCCGACATCATTAATTACGAAGGCAACGCCCAGGGCTTCAGGGTTCTGACCAAGCTTCAGATGCCCGATAACTACGGCGGCATGCAGCTTACCAGTGCTACCTTGGCGGCTTTCGCCAAATACCCCGTGGAGGCGGTGAATATTAAAAATATCCGGGGAATAAGCGCGAAAAAATTCAATTTTTTCCAGGACGACAAAGAGTTATTCGCCCAAGTCGCGGAAAATACCGGGCTCCGGGAAATACCAGGATACGAATACGCCTGGAGTCGGCACCCGCTGGTATTCCTGGTTGAGGCGGCGGATGATATTTCCTACCATATCGTTGATTTCGAGGACGGGCACAAGTTGGGAATCATATCTTACGAAGAAATAGAAAAATTGTTTATGGATGTCATCGATAAACCCAAAACCCGTGAGTATGTTGACTCCCTGTACGACCCGGTGCGCAAAGTGGAATTCATGCGCGCTAAAGCCATCGGCAAACTTATCGGCGAAGTCATCGACGCTTTCATAAAAAACCATGACCTTATCCTGGCGGGAGAATTCAATGAACCCCTGGTAAAATCCATTCCTTCCGCCGGCGCGTTGAAAAATATCCAGAAACGCAGCTTTGAGGATATTTATACTTATCAGCGGGCCGTTGAAATAGAAGCCGCCGGGTTCGAACTTACCGAAGGTTTGCTGAATTCCTTTGCCGCCGCGATAAACGATTATGCCGAAGCCGTAAAAAAAGGGGAAAAACCCTCATATCGCAGCAAGAAAATGCTTCAGCTTATTCCGGAAAGATATCGCAGCGCCGAAGACCCGGAATGGCTCAAGCGTCCTTATATCCGCCTTCTGAACCTGCTGGATTTCATTTCCGACATGACCGATTCATCGGCAGTGGCGCTCTACAAAAAAATAAAAGGCATCTCCCTGCCTTCCGGCAACATGTAACTCTGACGGCAACGCTTGTTTCGGCGGCAAAAACGGAAATAATTGTAACTCATTTGACAATTATTTCCGTTTTTTGATATTACGGCCGGGATTTTTCCGTTCAAAACAGATTGGCACGCTTATTGCTCTTTATCCAGACAAGCACAAGCAAAATAAGGAGCCCCGGCTTATGATTGACACAGCAGCTTATACAAAATACTGGGAAGAAGCAGGCAAATATCTCAGGATAGCCAAGAGCGGTTTGAATCGCCCCAAAGTATTTACTCCGGAAATGCTCTATAAGCTTCTGGGGCTTTCAATCGAAAAGTTTTTTATAGCGGCCATGGTTCGCCATGGCGATTTCGCGAACAGCCGTACTTTTCCCGGTTTGGCGGATTCCGCTTCACGGATACGCCCGGTGGAAGCATCCCTGATGGAACGTCTGGAAGAAGCGGAAAGCTACCGGAAAATACGTCCGGTCTTTGATAACTGCATGCGCAGAGACATACCGCCAGAAGCGCTCCTGAAAATGATAAACACAACCGAAAAAGTGAAGGGATGGGCGGATTCCACTATTAACTCTTAACGCCGGTTTGCAATCTTATTCGGCGATTTTGAAAAAGACAATCTCCCGGATTTCCGGCATAATTCCGGTTTCGGCAATAAGCTTCAAGACGTGTCCTGGATGATTTTTATTCTTTTTCAGTACAAAGGCAAAATTATCTTCGGTCCAGTCGTCTTTCAGTTTTTTCGTCCTTGCCAGTTTACCGATGTTATTATTATCAAAGTACAGCTTATAAGCTCCATATTGAGCGGCCGTATGGTCATTGTAGTACCTGATCACAATAAAATAGGCCCCGGCCGCCAGATCCGGCAAACTAATCTCCGCCGCTTTCCCAACCATTGCCGGGATCCTGTAACGGACTCCCCGGCGCAGTTTGATTTCCGACCATCCCGTAAACGAAACATTCGGGTATGAACGGCTCGAAGTAAGCGGTACATAATATCTGTTTTTATTGGAAGGGCGGCCATATTCGCCGCCGCCCCCGACATATTCTTCTTCCGGAAACGCCAATTCGCCAATCGGGCTCAAATCGGGTTTAGCGATTTTATTGTATCGCCGAACGGCGTCCTCCGGTGATTTACATTTTTTCAAACCGCTCATGTGAACACGCCAGACGCAAACTGATTTCAACACCCGCAAATGAGTCAGCAATTCCCTCAGCATCTCTTTTCGCGAAGAAAGAAGAGGAAACGGCAAAACGTTGTTCTCGTTCACCTCTACTTCTTCAAGGTTTTTAAGCGCCGTTTCAATTTTTTCCAAATCACGCTTCGGGTTTTCACTGCCGACTGTCCGGTAATGCCAGGTAAAGGCCCGGTCAGTCGGACAGCGTATTTCTTCAATGACGTCAAACGCCCGCTTTACTGCTTCGGCGTTTTCACGGCCGTAAACCTTTGAACAAAAATCCAGCATCAATTCATCGGCGGAAGCTTTGGGATTGATCATCAGTTGGGCGCAGACATAGTGCACCGCCATGTTTGGCAAGGCATAGTAATTGACCTCGGCGCTGTGGTATTCCAGTTTATCACGGTGGTCGGCCGGTATTTCTTTGAAATAACGCTCCAGCGAGTGGACGTGGACATGCAGCGACGGCTTGACTTCGTTATCCGTAAAGTACCAGCCCCAGACAGCCGCTTTGCGGCCGCTTTTCACTATCTCGTCAATTATTTCAGCATTGTATTCCATTTTGGAGTGATCGGCATAACTTTTGACCTGTCTGCCGGTGGCGATAATAACATCCTCCGGAAGAATTTCAGAGCGGATTATCTGTTCAGGATTTTCGTACCCTTTCCATTGCACCTGGTTTTCCCATCCCAAACCCCAAATTGAAAACGCCGATTTTATATCGGGATTGATAGCCTTGAAGCGCTTTACCAAAAGCATGTGCAGACGCATCGGGGTATTGTAATCACATTTATCGCAGCCAAACCGGCAGCCGCCGGGATCGGCGCAGTGTGTGCAAAGGTAATCGGCGTCTTTAGCCCCCGCTTTGGCGAGGAGGTCAAATCTTTTCAGGATTGCTTTCCGGTCTCTGTCGTTATGAAAACAGGCATACCATTGTCCGCCTGAACCAGCTCCCATCTGACGCGATTCCAGCGTATTTGCGCCTCCGGCGGTCTTGCCGACATTGGATGCCGGAAAGACTTGAAGCCAGGCGTAACAAAAATATTTCATACCCAGTTTTTTCTGATAAGCCGGCATGGAATTACTCCTGGCTCCGGCGGCTCCTTTCATAATTCCGTTAAAACCGATGAAATCATAAAACTTTACCAGATCGATTTTTTTATCGCGACTCCAGAATTCCCAGCAGGTTTTTTCCCGCAGCACGGCGTCCTTGATAGTGCGGGCGCGTACGCTTTGATGCAACACCCGGTTTTTTATGAACGGGTTCTGGATCAGATCAATATGATCCGGAACAAAAACCTGATTGTTTTCGCATTTGCTCAACCACATGAGCTTATAAAGCCCGTATTTTACTCCTGATCCGGTTTTCCCGGATATTATTATCCTGTTCTTTTTCCCAAGGAGATGAAAAGCGTCTTCACGATTCGTTTCAGGCTTGGCGCAAGCATATTTATTTGCCAGATGATTAT
>Ga0265294_10004868_pt1 | contig 16559 bp, 7 predicted proteins | sample MunlanPumphouse3_FD_192504 | JGI IMG/M metagenome (GOLD analysis project Ga0265294, IMG submission 192504) | Groundwater microbial communities from a municipal landfill in Southern Ontario, Canada - Pumphouse #3 | ecosystem: Environmental > Aquatic > Deep subsurface > Groundwater | place...
CCATGATTGGTTCAGGATCAGCCAGTGACTGGTTGTCCCGGCGTTGATGAACGGAGCCTGCACATCGGCGGTATGGTGTCTTGCATCCTGCATGGAAGAGAGGATCAGATGGTCAAAAAAAAGGGTACCGGAGGGGACGCCGGGAACGGAAAAACGCACCTCATCCATTTCTTCCAGCGGTTGTCCCTCCATATCCCTGTCGAAGGCGATCCAGGCACCTCTCCATCCGGAGAAATGAAGGCCATATTCAAAATGGGATGCCACCTTTCCTTCTTTCAGGAATTCCACCCTCATCTTTCCATTTTCTATCGGCTTGGCGGAATAGATCCAGAAGAGGAAGGTAGAGATCCTCGGGTCGGAAGCTGATTGGGGGATGATGTAGTGGATCTGCTCACGGATGCTCCAGTACGAGTCGGGGCTGTTCCACGACCACTGAAGGCTGTGAGAAAGATGTTTAAAGTGATCCTGCGAGATCGACAAGGTGGAGTTTTTGTCATGCACGGTCGGAGTGTTCCTCTCTTCAAACGAAAGAATGGCTTCGTGCCTGTATTCTTTGTAATCGTGGGAGAATGTAACAGCGAAGAACAGCAGGTTAAAAAAAACACATAAGGATCTTTTCATATTTCTTGTTCCGTAACTTTTTTGAGCATGATCGCCTTTCATTTTGGCACACTGGCGGTTGTATGGTTTATGGCTGGGATCATTTGTCCTCAGCAGCTATTTTGCGGGTCAGCGCCTCCAGCAAATAATAATCGGCATAATTGAGTGGTACATCAATTTCGTTGCCGTGTGGAATACTCCCCACCGAGTGCATCAGCAGGAAGTTGCCGTTTGTCCCGACAATGGCTCTGTAGGCATCACCCGCAAGTGTGGCCATGATCTGGTCCGCTTTTTCTTGATAGCCATCCATTCCGAAGCCGGCCAGTTCATAGAGAGCCGAGGCGGTGACGGCAGCTGCCGAAGCATCGCGTGGCTCGTTGGGGATATTGGGTGCGTTGAAATCCCAATAAGGGACGAGGTCTTCCGGTAGGTTGGGATGGGTGAAAATGAAGTGATAGATCTTCTCTGCCATGGTGAGATAGCGTTCATCGTGCGTATACCTGTAGGCGACGGTAAAGCCGTAAAGGCCCCATGCCTGCCCTCTTGCCCAGGCTGATTCCTGTGCATAACCCTGAGCGTTCTGTTTGCTTCTCACTCCTCCTGTTTCTTTGTCGTAGTCGACCACGTGATAACAACTCCCGTCATTTCGGTAATGATTTTCCATTGTCCGGGTTGCATGGGATACTGCCATTTTGTGGAAGGTGGAATCACCGGAGAGCCGGGTTGCCTTAAACAGCAGTTCCAGATTCATCATGTTGTCGATGATCACCGGGCACATCCATCCCCGCCGGCCCTGCCATCCCCGGTCTTCATCCCAGCTCTGGATCACTCCGGCAGCAGGGCGGAAACGGGTTGCCAGTGAACGGGCCGCCTCTACGATCACCTCTTTGTATGTCTCATTGTTTGTGACCCGGAATGCATTTCCAAAGCTGGAGTTGATCATGAATCCCACGTCGTGGTGCCATTTGAGATGCTTAATCGTGTCTAAGTCTTCGGTATATTTGATTCCTGCATCCATCCACTTCTTCTCCTTCGTCAGGTCGTACATATAGAACATGGTTCCCGGGAAAAAACCGCTTGTCCAGTCATCTTTCGGGATGTAATGCACATAACCGTTTTCAATCGTCCTGGGATTCATTATTTTCCCTGACTCTTCTATCAATTTTACCTGATAGCCGATTTGCTGCTCAGCTGTTTGTATCAACTCTGTGAACAAAAGGTCATTATCGGACGGTTGTTCGGATTCACTTCTTTGGTTGCAGGCAGTCAGCATAGCGGTACACAGGAACAGGAGGGTCACCTTTTTCATTGTTGTGCTTTATTGTTGTTTGTGATTCTTGTTTGTACTGTTTCGGTCATTTCCTGATTGGATCCCGGCCGTCTTTGTTGTTGCGGGGGAAAGGTGGTCTGAAAGGATTCTTTTCAGGGTGAACTCCACAGGTATGCCATGGCGGCAGGTGACCCTGATCACGGTCCAATTGTCGGAAGCAGACAGCGATACCGAGTCACTCATGGCCGACAGTCGGTATCTTCCTTTCAGCGTGATCTGCCTGGTGACCGGCCGGCTTTCTGCCGGGGTGGTATAGATATATTCACCCAGATGGATATCGGGATCACAGACGCTGATCATCAGTTCCTCTCCTTCGGGCTGCATCATGATCATGATCTCCCTGTCGCCTCTCAACAGGTACTCATCATCTGAATCGGTGAGCTCTTCAAAGAGGGCATATCCTCTTGTGTTGCTCTCTTGATCCAGCACAATATGTGCGATTTCGTCTTTCCGCTTCACTGCATATCCGCTCTCTCCTTTTTTCACGCGGGAAAGTTGTGCAGGAAGGGCATCCAGTAAGATCATATATTCATATGACTGGTTGCGGGGAGCTTTTCCGTGATTGAAATAGGCGGTGGCGAACATGCCCCGGGTGGGTTTCATCCGCTTGTTCTCTTTGGACTCCTGCCATTTTTTTTCGATCACCCATGATTGTCCCGGAGGGATATAAAAGTGGTCTCCGGTAATGCTTTTGATGAGGAGATGCTCCTTGCTGTTCTCCTCTGGGGACAGGTGAAAGGGGAAGGCCTTTATTTTTTTTCCATTGATGACTATCGGTTCGTTTTGTGTGGTCAGGCTTTGTTGAAAAAGGGTTGTTTCGGTTGGATACTCACCGTTTTCATTCCGTATGGCTGTCCCGACAGCAATGATCCTGTTGCCGAACACAAAGGCCGATTTCTGTGCGTGGAAGGAGGGTGTGAAGTTTTTACGCTCCCGTTCACCCAGTTTCATGGCAAACATCCCGAAGGTGCCGTTTTTCAGGTGTGTAGCTCCTGCGAACGATTCCGGTTGACGGAGCATGTCGCTTCCCGAAAAGGGAGAGTTGAGCAGATCGAGAGGAAGGTGAATGGTGGTGGTTCCCGGGTTTCTGTTCCAGTCCCAGCCGGCCTCATGATACCGGCTGGCTTCTTCCGTGACGGGGAACTCGTTGTGAACCCCTTTTTCTGAGGGTGACCCGATGATCTGGATGGATCCGTAACTCTGGTATCTGCCAAAACGATTGTCCCTCGCATAGATCTCACTGCCCCAGATGTTGCGGGAGAACCCTTTGAAGCTGATCATTTTGTTTTGATAACGGTAGATACCTTGTGAGGCATAGTTATAGACAAAGAAGCCTTTGGGAGGATTGTTCGGCATGATTCCTTCGGCAATGAATTTGCGGATCAGTTGATTCTCTTCTCTTTCCCTTTTCATACCTTCCAGCAGACGAAGGTACTCGCCCGCCAGCTCCCTGTCCGTTTCGGCAGGTACCATGGCCGCATAGGCATATGTCAGTACCCCGTTCCTGGGGATGAATCCATTAAAGGGATGCCTTCCCGATACGCCGATGCCCCAGTCTCTCAGGTTGGTCTGCCTCGAAAGGGATAACAGCCCGAATTTCAGCACCGAAAAGGCTTTTTCGTTTAAAGTAAACCGGGTGTCATTCACACAATAGAGGTATCTCCCCACATAGGCCATACCCGGAACCGAATAGGCGGGATAGTGTCCGCCATGATGGAAAGCGGTGCCATCAACCTTGATCCCTCCGATAGTACCCGGGGAGAAGCGCAAGGAGCCGTTGACCCAGCGGGAGAGGGCGGTCATGTCTCTCAACTGTTCGTGTTGCGTATCCCCCATCAGTGCACAGGCCAGCCGGGGGATCAGCAATGTGTTCCATGAATCGGTAATCTCATCCCTCAACGGATTAAACGGCTGTCGCGTCTCCTGCAGGCCGCTCCAGTAAGTGACCGCTTTTCTGGTTTCCTCCCACAGGTTGTTTTCTCGCAGTACATCTTCCATCCACCAGACCGCACCGAACAGATCCCTGATCTGGTAGCCATAGTGGTGATTGGTCCCCATGCCGCTTTCATAGGCAAATCCCTGTTGCAGCATGTAGCGGACGGTTTTCACAAACATCTCTTTCATCTCCTGATCCCCGTCCATATACCATCCTCTTGCAGTCAGGTCAATGAGGCGGTTCAGTTGTCCGAAGTGGACATCTCCCTCCTCTGCATTGTCGTTTTGCATGAGCGGTGCACCTTTGGTCCCGTCATCGGAAATGGCAAAAAGTGCTACCAGCCTTCGCAGGTCTTCTTTTTCATTTTCCGACAGACTCTTTTTTTTGAGCAGCTGTTTCACCCGCCCGTATACCCTGGTCAGCTCTGACGACTCCTCCGGTGTAACATGCTGTGGCAATTGGCCAACATGCTCCTGTTGCTCCCATTTATGGAGCAGCCCCCAGTGCCATATCTCCCGGTCGAGATGGCGGTTATTCTCCGGGATCTGTGCATCGGGTGTCGCTTGTCTGTCGACGGAATGTGTAAAATCGACGCGGTCGATCCATATCTTACCGGAGGGCACATGGTCCGGGGAGACTATTTCCATGGAAACCACCTCCTGTTGCGATGTCTTTCCTCCGTCCGCCGTCCACATATCGCTATAGGCGATCCAGGCAGCTCTCCAGCCGCTGAAATTCAGATTGAAAAAGAACTGGTACTGCACGGATCCGTCTGCATCTCTGAACCGGAAGAGAAGGGGCTGCGAAAGAGGAGTCTCGTTGTACAGCCACAGTTTGACGCCGCTTCTCTGGTCGAAGAAGGCAGCGCTCCCGTGGATTGTCGTATCAGAGAAGATAATCGTCGCATTTTCCGCATGCCAGTGCCACAAGAGAGACTGTTCTCCTTGTTTGTAATACTGATGACTCAGCAGCAGGTCACTTTTCCCGTCGCTTACCGTTACCGGTTCAGGTACATCTGCTTCCTTGAAAATGTGTGCCTCGGGGGTGAACGAACTGAGTGACAGCAGGAGAAAGATGAGTGGGGTAATTTTTTCCATTTTTACTGTTTGTGATCCAACATCAGCATTGATCATGGGACGGGCCCATGATCAGTGCTGATGTGAAAACAATTAGTTTACGGTCACGGTGATCCTGACCACCTGCTCACGCTTCCCCTTGTAGTTGGTGTTTCCCCCCGCAAAGGCCACCTGGTAAGTGCCGGGTGTGTGGTAAGAATAGGTGTAGGTGAATAATTCGTTGGTGATGGATTTGATGCTCACTCCGTATGAATCAGGGTATGTTTTGTTTTCTTCCCCTGAATAGAAGGTAACCCAGTCGGGTGCATTGTCGAAAGTAAAAACGATCTCTTCTCCCACGGTATAGGATGACTGATCGGTTGTTACCGTGAAGTCCGCATCCTTCAGGATATCCTCACAGGATGATATAAAGAAGAGAGGAATGAAAAATAGAATGGATATGATCTGTTTCATTTTGTTGTTGCTCGTTAGAAGGTTGAAATTACCACAAAGGGTTCTGTTTTAACTCGGTATTGATGGCCAGCTCCTTCAAAGGAATGGGCAGATACTCATGCTTCTTCTGGGTTCTTTCGGCAAAAGCCCTGGCGGTGGAATAGTTGCTTCCCCCCGGCCAACGGCTGTCGTAGGTGACCTCACCCAGTGCCTGAATGGCATCGGTATAAATTCCCCACCTCACTAAATCATATCTGCGGAGAGATTCGAAACAGAGTTCCCTGCCTCTTTCATTCCGTACTTCCTGTTGAAATGCTGCATACGATAACCCGGACAACGGTTCGATGCCGGCTCTCTCCCTTACCGTGTTGATTGCCTCGTATGCCAGGGGGGTCGGTGACTGGTTTGCCTCATTTTCTGCTTCGGCCAGCATCAGCAATAGATCGGCATATCGGATGATCGGGTAATTTTCCTGGGTATAGTTTTTATGCCTGGGCATGAGCGTTTCCCACTCTCTCCTGTATTTACCGCAGGCACGCTGTACGATCTCCTTATCTTTCCAGTAAACGTATTGATCTTTGTTGTTGATCTGGTAGGGGGCCATTGTGAGATCCCTCCGCTTGTCGTTGCTGTCGAACAGGTCCCAGAGTATCAGCGAACCGCCATAAAACCAGTAGCTGTAACCCAGCCCTTCGGTCGATCCGTTTTTCTGGATGTTCCCGATGACGTTCCCGATGCGGCCGTTGGTCCAGTTTCCATCCAGCTCCCTTGCGCCGATAAACTCCACTTCCCACATCGATTCATTGTATTGGGTATCGTAGCGGTCGCTGGCCATGCGTTTCCACATCTCATAGACATCGGGGTTGAGGCTGTGTTTGTGGGAATCCTTGACCGATTTGGCATAGGTTGCCGCTTTCTCGAAATAGGGTTTCCCTCCGTTGGTGGGATATCCGGCCCTTGTGAGGCATACTCTGGCCAATACCCCTTCCACCACGCTCTTTTTTACATGGGAGGGGCTGCGGTCATACGCCTGGTCATCGACCATGGGCAGGGTCTCTTCCATTTCGCGGATGATCCAGTCGAGCGCATCAGCCTGTGGCGTGGAAGGCAAAGCCGATTTCGCAACATCTTTAAAGGATTCTTTTCGAATAGGCACCTCTTTCCAGGCTTGTACCGCAAGGAAATGAAGATAGGCCCTCAGAAATTTGGCTTCGCCAATAATCCTTCTTTTGACCGTTTCTTCCATCTTGCTGTTTTCGATTCTTTCCAGCAGGATATTGGCACTTTCAATTCCCTTGTAGATAGCCGTCCAGGCATTATAAATATCGGTATCACTGGTGTTGTGGTCATTTCCGAAGACACGGGAAACGGTTTGTGTGGAGGGGCGTACGTAGAAACTGAGGTCATCCACGTTGGAGATCATGCAGGAGTACCTGTTCCCGTATACATCTTCTGTAGCCAGTGCCGAATAGACTCCGGCCAAAGCCATCTGGGCATCATTTTCAGTCTGATAAAAATCTTCCGGTGACACAAAGTCATAGGCACGGGTGTCAAGAAAGTCACTGCATGCCCCCCAAGTAAAGAGAAACAGGAGTATAAAAGGTATATTTTTCATCATTGTTTTGCTTTAAAATGTGATATTCAGTGATAGGGCATAGTTTCTGGAACGCGGATAGGGTGACCAGTCGAAGCTGGGTGTCAGCACACTGTTTCGGGTGGATACTTCCGGGTCGTTGCCAGAGTAAGAGGTAATGGTGAACAGGTTTTCTGCCGAGAAAGCGACTCTTGCTGCCGCGATATGGAGTTGTGACAGCAATTGAGGGGCAAAGGTATAGCCCAGCGAAAGCGATTTCAATCGGATAAATGAGCCGTCTTCGATATATAAGCTGCTGTATTCCTGTGAACCCACCGCCCGTGACCGGGGAATGTTGCTGGTTGCATTTGTTTCGGTCCATCTGTCGGCATAGCTGGCGAACATATTCGTATGCCTTTTACCGGCAGGATTCTCAAATACCATCCGGTTGGCATTCAAGATGTTGTTTCCGAAACTGAACTGGAAGAAAAAGCTGAAGTCCACGTTTTTGTAGGTAAAGCTGTTGTTCAATCCCCCGATGGCGTTGGGATGGCCTTTTCCGATGATCGTTTTATCGGCATCGTTGATCACGCCGTCGTGGTTGATATCGGCATACCGGGGATCACCGGGTCTTGATTCATTAGAATATAGTATCACACCTTCCTTGGGAGTATATACCTCTGTACCGTTGTTGTCGGTGATCGTGAAATCATCTTTTTTGTAGGTGCCTTCATAGAGATACCCGTACATCAATCCGGCAGGGCTGCCAATGGGACTGATATAGGCGGGCATCGTCCTGTATTTATTGTCCCAATAGATCGAATTGGTCATGGCAATCTGTTTGTCATTGAGTTTGGTGATTTCATTTTTGTTGAACGAGATATTGAATGCTGTATTCCACAGGAAATTGCCTGTCTTCACATTGACGGTCTGTACGGAAAATTCAAACCCGCTGTTTTGCAGTTCCCCGATATTCATCATGGCGGAAGCATAACCCGAAGAGGGTGCCAGGTCGGCCTCCAGTAAGAGGTCACGGGTGTTTTTGATATAATAATCGGCAATGATGCTTACTCTGTCGTTCCAGAAGCCGAGATCGAGCCCCACATTATATTGTTCCGTGGTTTCCCATTTCAGGTTTTCATTCTGCATGTCGGTGGGAATATAAGCGATGAACTTGTTGCTGTCGAAAGGGTAGAAACTGTTGTCGCCCGTTTCCAGTTTTCCCCTGAAAGCATAGTTGCCGACCCGGTTATTCCCTGTTTCACCGTAGCTGAGCCGGAGCTTCCCGTTGGTCAGTACCTCGTTCTCTTTCAGAAAATCCTCTCTGTTGAAAGCCCATGCCAGGGATGCAGAGGGAAAATAGCCCCATCGGTTACCGGGTGCAAACTTAGAGGATCCGTCAGCTCTGAAGGAAGCGGTCAGATAATATTTCGACCGATAGTTATAGTTCAGGCGGGCAAGGTAGGAGGTAAGCGTATTCTCACCTTTGGCAGATCCTACTGAGGGGATACTGCTGCTTTTCCCGAAACCGGCCATTTCAAAGATCTCATTGGTGATAAATGTACTGGTCATGTCGTGGAAATAAACAGACTCTTTTTGGAAGGTTACGCCTCCCAATACGTTGACATGGTGTCCTTTTTTGTCGAATTGATACGTGAGAGTGTTTTCGTTTACCAACGATTGTCTGTTATTCAGGCTGTAATAAGCATTGACTCCTCGGTACGCAGTGTTTTTATCGTGGTAAAAACCGGTTTTCGTTTTCGAGTTATTAAATTGTTCGTTGTTGTAATCAACCTTTTGATAAGCTCCTGTAGCTTTAAAGCGCAGATTCCGGATAAGCTCGTAATCTACCATGCCGTTGATGCTCAGATTGTCAGTCGTGGTCTTTCGCATCTCATTGTAAGCCGACAGCACTGGGTTAAACCGGTAATCCTCCGTCATTTCAACGGCGTCATCGTAGAGCTCGGTCATCAGGTCGGCACCTGTGGGGGATACCGGGCGGTAACCCCAGACACTGTACATTAACGCATGACTTACCGAAGTGGAGCCACCGGTGGGATCGACGCCGTTTCTTATTGTTCTGGCGGCATTCGAGATAAGCCTGACACGCAGTTTGTTGTTGAACAGCTTCTGATCCAGGCTTACACGCCCCTGGTATTTGTTCAGTCTGGAGTTGACAATGATGCCTTCCTGATTCAGATAAGAGCCCGATGCGGAGTATTGCAGGTCACCCTGTATCCCTGATAGCGATAAGTAATGGTTGTTGGTAACAGCCGTTCTGTAGATTGCATCCTGCCAGTCATATTCGGGTTCTGTTTTGTAAGTGTCCAGTGTCCTGCCATCACGCAGATAATTCATCGCGAAGTCATCTTCGTTCATGATCTCCTGCTGCAGCTCCACAAACTGGTAACCGGTGAGCAACTCCTCTTTTTTACCGATATTGCTTACGGTCACACTGCCATTGTACTCTATTCTGGGTACGCCGGCATTTCCCTTTTTCGTGGTAATGATGACCACCCCGTTTGCACCCCGGGAGCCATAAATTGCAGAGGCGGAAGCATCTTTCAACACATCGATCGATGCAATATCGTTGGGGTTCAATGAGCCCATATTGCTCGATTCCAGAGGAAAGCCATCCACCACGTAGAGAGGCTCCGTGCTTTGCGTGAGTGATCCGGCCCCTCGGACGGTAATGTTGAAATTGTCGCCCAATCCGCCGTCTTTTGAAGAGACCTGTACACCGGCAATCCGTCCGCCCAGTGACTGTGCAATATTGTTCACAGGCGTCTTGATGATCTCGGTCATATCTGCTTTGGCTACCGATCCGGTTAAATCCCGGCGTCTCACATCTCCATATCCCACGGCAACCACTTCGAGTTCCTGAATTTGAACGGACGATTCATACAGGATGATTTTTATTTGTTTCTGCTTTCCCACTCTGATCTCCTGCGATTCAAAGCCGATAAAAGAGATCGTCAGAACATCATCAGGAGCGGCCTGGAGTGTAAATTTCCCGTCATAATCGGTCACCGTACCCCTGGAAGTTCCTTTGATCATTACATTCACTCCGGTGAGGGGCTCCCCTCTCTCGTCTGATACAGCTCCCGAGACACTCACTTGAGCGAATATGGTGATGGGTATCAGAAAGAACAAAACAATCAGGATTGTTTTAAAATTGATAAATTTCATTTGGCTTTTTTTTTAGGTGAAAATTTAAAAACAAGATTTAAAGTTTGTAGACTTCATTTTTCTTTCTGGTGGCAAAAATAAAGAGAAGGAAAGGATGCTGAGGGGCAAAAATGTACAGATCATGTCCTTTATCGTACACGGCGAAAAGATTAACAGTTTCGCTGGCAGCGATCCGGTTGCTTTACAATCAGACGGTTGTGTTTTGGTTTTTAAAATCCGAGGGTGTGATGCCGAACTGATTCTTAAAACATTTGGAGAAATATTTCTGGGTGTTAAAACCCAGGCGGTAGGCTACGTCGGAGATGTTCAATTCAGGGTGGTTGACCAGCAGGTAGGTTGCTTGCTTCATTTTAACGGTGAGGATATATTCATTCGGTGTCTGGCCGGTAATGCCTTTGATCTTCTGAAAAAGACTGGTCCTGCCCAGATTCATTCCCTGTGAGAATTCATTGACACCGAAATCCGGATTCTCCATATTTTGTTCGATCAACCTGTTGACTTTCTCCAGGAAAGAGCGATCTATTTCGTTCGTAGCAATTGCCGTGGAATCGACATTCATTGATTTGGCAAATTTCTCCTGTAATAATTTTCTTCCCTGGATCAAATTGTTGCAGCGTGCCAATAGTACTGCGATATCGAAAGGTTTGGTAATGTAATCGTCCGCTCCCAGTTTGAAGCCTTCAATATTTGACTCAACAGCGGTCTGTGCTGTCAGCAGCACCACCGGAATATGGCAGACGGCGAAATTGGTTTTTATTTTCAGGCACATCTCACTTCCCGACATAACCGGCATCATCAGGTCGCTCAGTACGATGTCGGGTTGAAAATCAATTGTCTTGGCCAGTCCCTCTTCACCGTTGTGTGCGGTCATCACCTCATAGAGCGGTTCAAAGACCGACCGCAGTACATTCAGCAATTCTTCGTTATCCTCCACTATTAAGATCCGACTGCCGGAATGATTTTTCCCTTTGTCTTTGTCTTTGCCTTCCTCATCGGCATTGGCTTCGGTTTTAAAATGTCGGATCGTATGAATGGTCCGGGCATCCGGAGTTTCCGAAACCCTCTTTTCATTGTCCGTGAAGTGGGCTGATCCTTTCAGTAAGGTGACCGTAAAGGTACTTCCTTTGTGGAGTTCGCTTTCAAGATGGATCTCTCCGTGGTGAGCATCCACAATCCATTTTGTCAGGGCCAGACCCAAACCGGTTCCGGGTGATAGATTGTTTTCGCCCTTTTCGTTGTCAATCTGATAAAAGCGGTCAAACACTTTATCTCTGTTTTCGGGTGAAATGCCCCTTCCGGTATCCTTTACCGAGATAGATACCTTCTCACTGTCCTGATGCAGGGAAACAGTGATCTTTCCTCCCTGAGGGGTATATTTGAAAGCATTGGATATCAGGTTTAAAAAGACCTTCTGCATCTGTTTCTGATCGAACCAGACAGGAATGCGTTCATCCGTAGCCTGGACGCTATACGCAATGTGGCTGTCATGGGCGTATTCTTCGAAAGAGCTGCAGATCGTGTGCAGGAAAGCGACGATATCCTGTTCTCCGGCTTTGATGGTTAATTTGTCGTTGTCTATTTTCCTGAAATCCAGCAACTCGTTGATCAGGTTCTTCATCAGGGAAGCGTTCCTTTCGATACTGGAAATCCTGGATAATACGGCCGGCTGCAGTTTCCTGTTCTGCATCAGCATATCGACTTGTGCAGACATCAGCGTGAGGGGCGTTCTGAATTCATGCGAGATGTTTGTAAAGAAACGCAGTTTCGACTGGTTCACCTGTTCCATATGCTCCTTCTCCTTTTTTTCAAACTCCAGAGAGGATTCCAATCGTACTTTATATTTGATATATCTGATATAGGCGCCTATCAGGATGAAGAAGATGAGCAGATAGATGATGTAGGCAACCACACTCTTATAGAATGGAGGGGTTATCTGAAACGGGATCCGGGTTCTGCCCAGCGCTGCTTTCGATACCGGAGATTCGGCAACCAGTTCCAGATAGTATTTCCCGGCATCAATGCTGATCAGGTTGATCTCGTTGAGTCCCTCCAGTAAAGGTACCCACTCATTGGAGAGGCCTCTTACCCGGTAGAAATACTGGTATCGGTTCTGGGCAACGATATTGTCGGAAGCAAATTCAAATTTCAGGATCGATTGCGTATGGTTGAATTTTAATTTTTCGGTATAGGGGAGGAGCACCTTGAGCAGGTTGGTTTCATCTCCCGGCTCCACTTCCCGGTTGTTCACCCATATATTTGAAAAATAGAGTTGAATCTTCGGCAGATCTTCCAGTATATTTTGTTCGTAAAAGGAGACCATTCCGTTCATGCCGGCCACATAGATCTCGCCGTCGGGCAGGATGGTGATCCCTCCGTTGTAGAGGGAATTGAAGGAGATGCCCTCATCGGAAGCAAAATTCACCACTTCTCTGTTTTTGGGATTCAGGTAAGACAATCCCTGAGTGGTTGTCAGGTAGATAAGGCCCAGCGGGGATTCTGCGATATTGCTCACATAATCATTCAGCAGATGGCTGTTCTCAGATGTAAACCGGATGAACTTCTCCGATTCATCCCGATACAGATTGATGCCCCCTCCCGCTGTCCCGATCCAAACGTTATGATGGGAGTCGATAAAGAGTTTGGTTGCATTGTTATGGCTGAGGGACGTTACATCGGCGGGATCCTGAAAAAAAGGTTTTGTCTCCTTTGTATCTATGTTGTACCGGTATACTCCCTGACTGGCAATCCATAGTCGGTTTTGATGATCTATCGCGATGTCCACAAAATAGGTGACATGTTGATGGAGTTCATCGGAAAACACCGAGAAGGAGCCCTCTTTTTTGTGAAAGAGGTAGAGCCCGTTGTGGGTTGCAATTAAATAGTTACCCTGATAGGGAAGAATTTTTCTGACGATATCGGATTGATCCAGGTCAGGTCTGATCTGACGGTATCTTTTTAACTGGCGGCTTACGGGATCGAAGATGGCCATACCGCCCAGATGGAGCCCCAGGTATAGTTTCCCGTCTTCTTTGTCGTAATATGCCGCTTTGATATTCTCATTTTTCAGGGAATCTGTGTCCGTATAGGTTTTGTCTTTGCTGTTATACAGCAGGAGCCCGTCGCCCTCGGTGCAGAGAAAGAAGGTTGAGTCTGTGTAGGGGATAATGGCACTGATCACGGGGAAGGGTTTGGTTGCGTAGATTCCTTTTCGCAGGTTGTGGGAGGTGAAGATGTTTGATTTGGGATTGAAATAGTTGACTCCCCCGAAATAGGTGCCGACCCATATATTGCCGTATTTATCCTTGCATAGCGACCAGACAGATTCGTTGGAGAGGCTTCGTTCATCAGATACCTCCGAGTCGAAATGATAAAACTGCTGCTGTTGTTTGTCCAGCTTATTCAATCCCTGCCGGGTACCGATCCACAAGTTCCCGTTCCCGTCTTCACATACAGTCCTCACAAAATTGGAAGATAACCCCCCGGCAGGGTTTCTTTTGTTTTGCCGGTAGTTCAGGATGAGGTTGTCGCGCGTAACCTTGAAGAGACCCTCCTCCCAGGTACTTACCCAGATGTTCTTCTCTCTATCTTCAAAAAGATGGGAGATCCGGCTGCAATCTGCCAATATCCTGATGGCCTTTTTCCGCGCAACAATCTGATAAAGGCCCGACGCGATGGTGCCCGCGAACAGGCGCCCGTCGGATGTCGGCAGGAGTGTGGTGATCTGGCTGTCAGCGTCTGTCTCTGCGTAGAGGAACGACTCCCCGTTGCCGGTGTAGAGATAGATCTGATTCTGTTTTGCATACCATAAATGATGGTTTGCAAAAGTCATGGCATTGACCTGTATTTTTATGATCTGTGTGATGGATCCTGTTTGAAGATCATACTGATCAATACCGTTTTGTGTATGGATATAGACAGTTCCGTTCAGATCGCCATCAATATCCTTGATCAGGTTACCCGACAGAGCGTTGCGGCGCGAGCTGTTGGGTTGCAGTACCTTCATCCGAGAGCCGTTATAGATATTTAATCCTTCACGGGTCCCAAACCACATATTGCCCAGTTCATCCTGATAAATCGTCATGACCGATAGCTGGGAGAGTCCTTCCTCAATCCCGACCCTTGAGAAGATGATGTCATCGGCCCTGTTAACAGTGGGGAAAAGCGTCAACAACACCCAAAAAGTTATGATCCTTCTATTCATGCCCAGGATGATCATTAGAGTGAGGCAGTTAGTACATTACTTGATCCCTTCATTCACTGGTGATGCCTGGATCTTCCAGCGGGTGAAACGAACCGGAATCCATCGCACCTTTGTTATGCAAAGTTAAAAAATAAAAGTTAATTGAAAAAAATTTCCGATTTTATCTCTATCTTTACGTCCGGGTCTCTCTGCAAGGGTACCGTAATCGTGACAGAGCCCTGTCGGTGGGCAGAGGCGAACCATACGGCAGGGAAAGGTGTCTGATAGACGGGAAATCATCACGAAGATCATCAAACAATGAAAATAATTCAACCAATGAAACCAGTTCAACAATCCATTATTCTTCGATCACCCGGGTTCGGTTAGCTTTTAATACATCATGTTGCTGAACCGTTTATAAAAATCGATGTTCTCCTTCGTTAAAATATCCAATTGGACATAGTTCTGCCTTGTAACCGGCTTTTTAAAAATCAAGTATTCAAGCAGGGTTTTCATGGCATAAAATCCCTGATATTCAGGTTCCTGACCGATCAGGTAATCAATCTTTCCTTTTTTTAATGCTTCAATATTAGCCATCGTTACATCCATGCAGATCATTTTTACTCCTTCAATGTGATTGTCTTCCAGGTAATCTGCAATAAAATTACCCCGTGAATTTAACACCACGATGGCCGGAATTCCGTTCTGACTACCGAATAACCGCGAAAGATACCTTTCATTGTTTTCAGGGTCAGTGACTGAAAAAGGGATGCTTCGGACAAGGTTTGTGCATTTGTTTTTCTCCAGGTAGTCGGTAAATCCTTTTTTTCGGAGAATGGTGGTGTTTGCGCTTCTGTCTCCCGTTGTGGCCGCGTGGAAGATGGCAATGTTTGTTTGGGCCGGAATGATGGAAGTAATCAGTTTGGCCATCATATAACCGCACACATAATGATCGGCAGAAAAAAAGGCCAGCGGAGCAGTCGACTCAATGGCTGAATCTACGAAGATATAGGGTATCTCTCGTTCATCCATCTTTTTGCACAGATGAACGGCCTCTTCATTAAAGGTCGGGCCAATAATCAACGCATCCATTTCGAAGCCGGCTATCTTTTCAAAGGTCTGCCGGCAGGAATAAATATCGTATTGGTTATATGTGAATACTTGCAGCTCTATTTTGACATTTTCATATTCCTCCAGCGCATGACGGATTCCGTTGTGTATGCTTTCCCAATACGCACCGAGTGATACTTCGGGTGTGGTCACGATGATCTTGTAGCTCTTTTTTAAAGAGATGGCTGAGACATGAAGGTTGGGCTTGTAGTGAACCTGTTCCAATACTTTCTCCACCGCTGTACGTGCAGCAGGTGAGACATTCCCGCGGTTATGAAGGACTCTGTCAACCGTTCCCTTAGAGACGCCTGCCATTTGTGCAATGTCTTTTATCCGTATTTTTTTATGCATGAAACCAGTGAATCAAGATTGAGCTGATGCGCTCGTATACAAAATTACGATTAATTTTTAGTTTATCCACCTTAATGAATAACTCTTTGCTCGCTGGCTGCGAAACCGTCTGACTGTGTTCGATCACAGGAATGACTTTTGCGCTGTTCAACCGATGATTCCGCAGTTGATTTTGCGTAGAAAACATTCTGCGCGCAGGCGAAAAATGTGATTCGCTAAGGTAAAGATTTTGAATCACTATCGAGCTTATCCGGAATAGGGAAAATTTAAATCATCGGAGGTTTTGTCAAAGTAAAAATAAATTGCTAACTTTGGTTTTTCAAATCATGCACTTCCGAAAATATGTGCACGAGAACAGCAGAAATGCGGAAAAATTGTTTTATAATTTATGTCCAATGAAAAGCTTTATTGATGATGATTTTCTGTTGCAGTCAGATGCCGCAAGGGAACTCTATCACGCGCATGCGAAAAAACAACCGATCATCGATTATCACTGTCATTTAGACCCTTCTTATATTGTGAGAGATCATCAGTTCGATAATCTGGGGCAGATATGGCTGGAGGGAGATCATTATAAGTGGCGTGCGATGAGAGCCAATGGTGTAGCTGAAAACTATTGCACCGGCAAAGAGACATCGGATTGGGAGAAATTTCAAAAATGGGCGGAAACGGTACCCTATACCATGCGAAACCCGCTGTATCACTGGACTCACCTGGAGTTGAAAAGGGCTTTCGGAGTGGATCAACTGTTGAATTCGGAAACGGCAAAAGAGATTTATGAT
>Ga0265294_10004869_pt1 | contig 16555 bp, 16 predicted proteins | sample MunlanPumphouse3_FD_192504 | JGI IMG/M metagenome (GOLD analysis project Ga0265294, IMG submission 192504) | Groundwater microbial communities from a municipal landfill in Southern Ontario, Canada - Pumphouse #3 | ecosystem: Environmental > Aquatic > Deep subsurface > Groundwater | place...
GCTTATAAGTAACACTGCTGTTTCTTTATGGTAGTGAGGATCTGCTTTAAGCTCTTCTAGGGTATGGTAGAACTTTGCTGGAACTATAAAGCTCTCATTACTTATAAGATTGTCGATCATTTCATCTAGTTCGTATTCTTGGCCATAGAAGAAGATTTGTTCTAATTCACTTCTTGTCGCTAAGGCATTAGCTATAGTTACTATTCTTGCTTGAAGGCGTTCTATCTCATTATACGTTCTTACTAGGTAAGCATAGGTGCGCTCTATCTTATTAGCAATACCACTAGGTGTGAGAAAGTATTTTACTGAATTAGGCTGCATTCTCTCTATCTTTAACCACCCTACTTTTACCATTCTTTTGAGCACTAGATTAACAGTTCCTAAAGAGACACCTGTGAAGGCAGAGAGATCTCTTTGGGTGGCCTGAGAATTTTCTTCAATGTAGTTGAGAATTGCTAATTCTTTTGATAAATGTTGTGCTTGCATATTCTTATTGTTCAATGTTTGAACATATGGGGTATTAAAAAAGCTCAAAGAAATAATTCTTTTAGAGCTTTTTTACTTACTTAGAACTCACAACTATTCAGAATCACCTATCTTGTGATTCTTTTTTGGAGCCCTATAACTCTCCTCAATTGCCCTCACGCCGAAACATAGAAAGTTGAGAAGAATCTCTACTTGCACAAGAAGGTGACTTTACAGGTCACCTTCTTGTTTCACTAACTATATATCTGCACATGAGACACCATGATAACACCTAATGCATCCACTCTACCTGTCATCATCATGCTCACACGCTACTCCCTTACTTCGTAGTCCACAACTTATCCGTTTCGACAACCATACCACAAAGCACATAGGAACACAATAAAAATTATATTGAAATGATTGTAACGAATTATGGGCTAATAAGCTATAATACATTCTTACAATCCTACTCAAGTTCTTACCTCACAATTACTTCTAATTCTACAACAGGTAAGAAGCTTGAAACGTTACAATTTTTATTGTGTTTTGTGATTTCTTGCAAATAAATAAATGGACTGACCGCCGAAAACTTTTGTTTTCATAACCCCTGCATACTGTATGTAACACTAGCGGCCAGCCCCGGAATGGATTTTTTTATTTTCTCCTATGCACTACCTCCCATTGAAAAATACATTTTCTCACCGCTTGCACTCGTAAGCGTAAGCACCGGATTTGACGTATCTGCTTCAGAGGTTATCCGTAAAGAATAACTACCTACATCTGACTTAAACGTAACACCAGCTTCAGTGTACTCGATTCGAGCCATATCTACGGGCACTTCATTACTGCCCATAATTACGACATTATAAACAGTGATATTTTGAGGATGTAGTGAGGTAACTAAAATCTTGTAATACTCCTCTCCCGTTTCAAACACATATTCTTCCTGAGCTACCCAACCTTCTGAATTAGTTAAGATTTCTCTTGTTTGAGTTAGATCTACACTTTTGGGGTCAGAATCACACCCAGTACAACCAATGAGGACCAATACCATAATTAGTATTAGTGCTAGTAAAGCACGGTTTTTCATTGTTGTTCTCCTTTTCAACTCATGGTATTTTCCTGATCAGGATTATACCCATTCTGTGATAAGAACATGGGTTTGTCAACAATTATTTTAATTTATTTTGTTATAATATATATACTTAATTATACTTTAAGGACAGTTCCCCCTCACTTCCAAACCTTGTCTTTTTTACACGTAAGAAAGTGTAACTTCGAACTTTCATTCAAAGAAAGAGAATTATTTTGCAATTACATACAGTTAGCAGGCCCTAAGGCCTGCTAAATAAGGGTTCACCTATTATAACATACTTTTGTGTTAATAAAAGAGAGAATTTGTAAAATTTAGAGCAATTCCATACTACTATGCATTAAACTCAAAAACAGTAGTGTGCTTATAAGTCTCTGTAGGCTTTAGTATACAATTGGGGAAATTAGCGTGGTTCATAGCATCAGGGAAATGCTGTGTTTCTAAACAGAACCCCGCATGCTTGTTATAAGGAACGTTGTTATTACTGATGTCACTGCCATTGAGGAAGTTCCCCGTATAAAACTGCACTCCAGGCAGGGTCGTCGAAACAGCCATGGTACGTCCTGTAGTTGGTTCTGTAACAGAGGCACAACGTCTAAGGTGCTCACTACGATCAGAGAGGACCATGCAATGATCATACCCTCCAGCAGCCTCTAAATCCTCTCCTATGCGCTTTGCTTTGGTAAAATCAAAGGGAGTGTTAACCACCGGCAAAACTTCTCCTGTGGGGATCAGGGTGGCGTCTACAGGGATATAGGCATCACAGTCGAGTTGCAAAGTATGGTTACGAATATCGTGTCCATCACCAGCTAAATTAAAATAAGAGTGGTTGGTCAGGTTTACAGGAGTAGCCTGGTCAGTAGTAGCTCTATAGGCAATCTCGAGTTTACCTTGCTGGTGCAAGGTATAATCGACATTGACCGTGAGGTTACCAGGAAAACCCATATCTCCGTCTGCACTAACAAGCGAGAGATGGAGCGTTGGAGAGTCACCAGCTGTGCTCGTGGTGGCATCCCACACTTTACTATGGAGCCCCTCAGGGCCTCCGTGGAGAGTATTAATGCCGTTATCGTTACGCGGAACTTGATAATCTTTACCCTCGATTGAAAACTGGCCACCTCGAATACGGTTAGCAAATCGCCCGATTAAAAAGCCAAAATAGGTAGTACTTTGTTCATACTCAGCTAAAGAGCCATACCCTAACACCACATCACCTATGTTTCCTTGTTTATCAGGGACAAGGAGACTGGTAATGGCCCCTCCATAGGTTAAGATACTTACGCTATAGGAACCCGCCTGTAAGGTATAGAGATCAACTTGCTCGTTAGTTTTTGCTGTAGTGCCATATTTTTTCTTGGTAATCATTGCCAGCCTCCTATAGCCATAATAAGCTGAAAAAGAGCTATTGCATAGCGGTGTCTCAGACTTCCCTACCTTTAAGGAGAACTATCGAGCTTCACAGAATTCTTATTACATCCGCTAGCAACAGGAACTTATTGTAACAAATGGGGGCAATCACAAAGAAATTCTAACCACTTTTAGAATTTTACAATTGCCTTAAACATATCTTTACTGTCTATTTTTAACGAGGTCTGAATAAGTATTCATTTTTTAAAATCATTAATAATCATCATAGCCAATCTGTTAATATTACCATCCCCGGCTTCAACCATTGTAGAAGTATATTCAGATTGAGGTCGCGGGTGAATAGTCCATTGATGTGGAAACCTTCCTAATGGAATTAAAAATGCAGATATTATGAATCGTGATAGATGGCCATTTCCATCACGATATGGATGAATCAAGATAAAATCCCGCGTAATATCTGCTGCTAAATAAACCCAATTTATAAACTGGGTTTCTTTATCCATAGAAGAAATTTTTCTTTTTATGAATCTGACCCCCCACTGTTATTTTTCTTGCTAATTCAACCATTTTATCAGTAACAGTGAATGACGGTTCTGCTTGCCGGCCTCCAAATTCTAGTTCCACATTTAAATGTTTATGCCCATTATGACAACGGTAGGCACCGATGCATACATTATACTCATCCGACACAAGTCCTTTAAAAAGTGCCAAGTGAGTAAGTCTAGTATCTTTCAAGGCACTCTCATCAACCTCCACCTGAGTCATCAATTGTTTAATTATAATTTGTCCACGTTTTGTTAATTCACTATTTACAATAGGATCCCGGTAATCAAATAATTCTAAACTAGGTTGCTTCGAATTCAAATCTTAATACCTGCCAAATTATTAGCTAATTTTTCTACTTTTGGATCATTGACATTAACATTGCTCTCTTCTTTGACTATTGACTGAATTGTATTAAGAATTTCCGGACCCAACCGAGCTTCAATCTCGGCTTGATTCTCGAAAAGCTTCCAGGAAAAAGATTGTTCAAACAATCTTTCTTCCCCCAAATCTTCGAGGCATGTCATGATTACCTTGGTTGGTACTATCCATGGGGAATGATTCTTAATTCGCTCAAGCCAATCTGAAGGAATTAAATCTGTTCTGATATTACTACCCTTAGGACCCGAGACTGAAGTAACGATAATTTTGATGAGACTCTCATTCATGGAAACCAAGAAATTTGTTATATTTAGATTAGGACTCAGGTTTTTATGTTGTGTGGATTGGCTAATTGTGGCATTCTTTGAAATCGAAGTTTCGTAAGTCATAAAATTCTCCAAAAGGTTATTTCTTTTGTTTTATTTCATCAGGTACTGATACCGACAACAATGAGGCATGGTTCACCATATAAATGGGATTTCCTTCAGCGTCATATTCATCAACAAGTTTAAACGCCTTTAAAATAGGATGCTGATATCTTAGTGTTGCACCATCTGAAAGTTTACTTGATGACCATTTATCAGAGTTTTCAACGATCTCCAATTCGATGGCCACTTTTTCCTCAAATCCACCGTCAGGCTGAGGCACTTGTATTTTAACTTTCTTTTCCATATCTGCTTCCTTTTTAAATTTACTTCCTACTGGTAATGATAGCACAATTAAAGAAAAGTGTGTAATCTTCGTGCGGTGACAAAACTGGTTGCCTCCATAACAACTCTAGGAGCAAATACAGAATTACATAAGGCGGTAATAGATTGAAAAAAAACTTAAAACATAAAGCAGCAAGTATTAGACGCGAATTTAAGGGCAAATAATCTTTCTGAATAAACGTTAAAGTGGGCTTCACTCTTTACAGTATAATTCCGTTATCACCAACAAAGCTAGCTCCTTGTTATTGGAAAGATGAAGAGTGCAACGATCTCCTTACTACCTCCTTGCCTATCTAAACACACTGTTACTAAGTGAGCCCTCTATAGAAAACCTCCTCCCTAGGACCGCTTTTTAGCATATCTATGTAATATTTTGCACTTTAGTCTCTATCTTGTGCCTAACGTGCCCCGTTGGTCGTTGACGATTAACTTTCAGTACATGTACTCTTGCCTACTCCAACGCCCTTTAAAAGACTATCTCTTGCTGTCTGTTTTTAGCTAGGTGTACAACACGATCACCACAATAATAAAATCTGGGAGATATAATAATGGCTTTAGGGATGGTTATCAGGGTGAGTAAGAACATGTAAGTTGGGCATGGAATATGCTGTGATTCTGAAAATTTAAACGGGGCTGTTTAAAAGTATTACTACCTTTAAAACAGCCCCTAATCTATTACTTCTTCTTCTACCTCTTTTGTTGCTACTCGTCTCTCTTATTCTGCATACGGTGCAACTGCATAATAGGCCATATCTTTACGGCGATCGAGGCGCCCAAATACGGCTACAACGGGCACATTGCTCCGTACGATTATGGCGTATTGTCCAGAAGGGATGAGATAATCATCTCCCCAGATCTTATGATCCATTCTAAAGCAACTCGCCCTTTTAGCGGGAGCGGTCAGCTTTAAATTCTCTTTAGGCTCACCATCTTCAAAAAGTAGCGTTATCTCTAAGAGAGCGTCTTCTTTGCCATCATTGACCACCATCAGCGCTTCATGCGCTTTTGGTTCCCCCAGATGCTCTGGATGTGGCGGTAAATCACCATCTGCAAATACCCAAGTTTTTTTACCTAACATGGTCCTCTCCTCCTTATACCGTTGCCATCATAATCTTGTCCATCTCTGGGCTGAGAGGCTCACAACCGGTTTCAGTAATCACATAACCAGTTTCAATACGAGCTCCATGGAATTCAGGATGCCCAAAGAAACTAACGTCGATACAAACAGTCATTCCAGGAGCAAGAACATCATCACTATTTGGACCATAGAAAGGACCTTCAGCTTCCATTAACCCAATGGTATGGGCAAAGGGACACACTAAATAATCGATGAGACCATTTTTAATAAACGACTTACGAGCTGGAACGTCAATCTCACGTCCAGAAACTCCTGGCTTGAGCATATCCTTCGTTAAGTGGAAAGCTTCTCGAAGATAGTTCACACAATCTTTTTGCCGCTGGGTATAGGTGCCACTAACGGGGAGTGACTCACCCATAACACCGGCATACCCGTTCACCCTAGGGGCAATTCCAACCATGACTAACTCACCGGCGAGCATCTCTTTGTTATAAGCGGTGGGAACTACTGCTTTAGCTCGCTCACCGCTTCCAATAATGGTTCCATATGCAAAACTATGCGCGCCAGCCTTACGGCAGATATATTCACCTTCAGCAGCAACTTGGTGCTCAAAGATCCCCGGCGCCACAATGTTTTTCATCGCCTGAAAAGCCTCAAAGGTAAGGGAGAAGGCAGATCGAATTTGCTCAATTTCCCAAGGGGACTTATGAGCACGCAGTGCTTCATATTCAGCCGTGATGTCAATTAACTTACTATTTTTAAAACCAGCTTGGAATTGAGTATAAATATTGTGGGGCAAGGCTGCCGTGCCAACCAAGCCAATGGTGCGCATAGGAATCTTAGCCGCATCTAGCTCTTTATACAAGCTTTCGAAGGTACTAATTTCAGCATTCGGATACTCTTCATCGGGAACCATAAAAGGAGTGAAGTTTCTGGTTTCAGTAATAGCACTACTCATTTTAGCGAAAGGCTCACTTTCTGGACCACCGAGTAACAAAGGTTCTCCATCTACCGGTAGTAAGACACACCCTTTTTCAAACTGGGGGCACCAACCCGTCAGATACCAACCGTTAGCAACGTTTAATTCATCATAGTAAATTAACGCAGCATCAACCGATTTTTTACGAAGAACTTCTCTGATCTTCTCAATACGCGCCTCTGTCTCTTTTAAATTAAAATATGCCATGTACTTCTCCTTATATGTCGCTCCTTATGTTTCTATTATAAAAATAAGGGAGCAACATTTATTTGTTATTTTTTTTATCGCCTTAGCGAATAAACACTTCCTTCGGGAAATTAGTAAGGTTCTCGGCCTTATCTTTCCCAACACGGACACTATCTTCAACCCTAAAGCCATGTCCATGTTTATCATGCAAGAAAATATCGATACAGAAGGTCATATTTTCTTGCAGCTCATAATCACTGTTTGACTCAATCCAGGGTGGCTCACCCTCCATTAAGCCCGTAGCATGACACGGTCCATATAAGAGCCAATCACTATAGCCACGGCGCTTCATAAGCTCTTCATACACAGCTGCTACCTTACCGGCATTATTGCCCGCATAGAGTTCACGGCAGATTAGACTGTGCGCCTCATAAGCCGCATCGATAGCATCGAGCATCCAATCCTTGGGTTCTTTCATAATAACCTGACGCCCAATTGATGAAGCATACCCCTCATAACGGGCTCCCACACCAATGTGGACTAAATCGCCAATCTCTAACTTTTTCTGACGGGCTCGGCTAATGGCCTGATCCCCTCCTACTCCCGATAAGACCCACATCGGATAGGCTTCGTTTTCAGCACCTAATTCATAGATCTTAGATACACCGAGACCTCGTACTTGTAATTCACTCATCCCCACTTTAATATTTTCAATCACATGGAGCATACCTTGGTGTGACATTTGAGAAGCGGTACGCATACACTCAATCTCATTGGCACTCTTGATCATACGGGGACGCATAACCAAATCGTCGCCATTGACGACTGTAGTACAAGAGAGTTCCTTCAACGCCTTTTTAAAATCACCATAGACGAGTTGTGAAACGAGATTATAACCGGCAATTGCGGCCTTCTTAATGGTAGATTTCTTAGCAACATCTCGAATTGCATCGGTAAATGAATCGAGCGTCACTCCCGGATATTCAGGATTTGAAGATTCACGGAATGACTGCACCCGCCTAATCTCCTTAATGCGAGAACGATCACTGGCATAAGTTAAGCTCTCTGGTCCAATAATTAGAAGTGGTAGTCCCTCCTGACCTAACAGGACAGCTGCTGTTTCAAAGGATGGCCAGTAATCACTAAGATAGCGGACAAACTGCGGTTCGGCCTCGTGGGCATAGGCCAACAAGACATCAACATCAGATGCTTTCATCAGCTTTTGGACCGCTTTATAGCGATCGAGAAATTCTGAATCTGGTATTCTTACCTTTTTAATCATTTGCACTAGCCTCCTTGTTCATTTGTGCAAGCCATTTTTCGCAATATAAACGGACGAATGGGGATAAAGAGCGCGCTCCATCGGCGGTTATTACAAACCCCTCTTCAATTCTATTTGATCCGCCTGGTAGGCCAAACAAACTAATGTCAGTATTAACAGTCGTCCCTACAGTAAAAACTTCTTCGCTCTTTTCATGGGGGTACGGGGACTCAGCTTCTGCACAGCCAATCCCATGTAGCGGTGGATAGACATCGTACTCAGACAAGTTGTGTTTCTTAAAGTGATCCTTCACTGCTATAACAAACTTTTTCATGGGGACCCCAGGCTTCAGGTGGGGCACACCAGCAGCACTGGCTCCAATGAGCACATCAATTACATGTTTAGTCTCTTTACTCATCGTACCAACGGCAAAGGGAACTTCACAGGTAGCCACATAGCCTTCATACTGAATAGCGAGGGCACACATGATCATATCGCCATCTTCAATCACCTTAGCGGTGGGCCGGCCAATAATGGTATGGGTCCGCTCGCCACTACCTAACACAGTGAAGATGACATGTTCAGCACCTTCAGCTCGTGCTGCTCCTTCGATCACGCCAGCGGCCTCTATTTCGGTCATACCAATTAAATCACTATCCATGAAAACCTTAAATGCAGCATCGGCAATGCGGTTTGCTTCGGCTAAACAGGCAATTTCGGCATCACTTTTAGTCCGGCGCATCTTTTGGATGACATGGTTACAGTCAACTAAATCGGCGGCAAAAGCACTCTTAATCGTTTCATAGAGGGGTTGGGTCATCGCATCAATGCCAATGAGGCCTAATTGCTTAAAATCACCCTCTTTCTGACGTAATTCTGCACTCAGTGTAGGAAAATCGGTATAGGTTGCCAAGGGGTATTCAATTGCATCTGGGACCGTTGCACACAGAAAATCGGGAACAAGACGAATATCGGGCCAAACAGACATTTCATGGGCAACTTGCTCACCTTCAGGTGCACACAATAAAATGGGCTCACTAGTTCTCCCCACGATTAAAGCGCTACGCTCAAACATGGGCCAGTAATTAGAGACATATCGTAAATTCTCTTTCCGATATTCATCCCCATAGACCAACATAACAGCCATGTCATTGGCAACCATCCACTTCTGTAAAGCGGCGATGCGGTCTTTAAATTCTTTTTTTGAGATTCTCGGTTTCTCCATGCCTCACTCCTGTAATTATTTTATCTCCTCAGACAGGTCAGTGACGCCCCACTGCGTGAAGCGCCACTGCACCATTATTAGCAATTAGAACCAGCGATAATTATCGACATCAGCAGCATAAATAGGACCAGTTGGAGTTGCTACCCATTTATCGATCTTTTCACCTTTGATGATCTTGTCGAGCATTTCAACTGACAGGGCACCTTCGGTAAATGGATCTTGAGCAACACTAGCATAGAGCTCACCGTCGAGTAATTTTTCTTTGACGATCAAATCCTGTCCCTGACAGAGCAAGCCTAACTTACCCACATATCCTGCAGCTTGAATGGCAGAATAGGCACCTTGGAACATACCACCGTCTTGGGCCACGACTAAGTCGATTCTGCTACCAAACTTGGTGAGCATATCTTCCATAATTACCATGGCTTTGGAAGGATCGTATTGAGCGTATTGGTGATCGTTAAGAATGTTAATGTCGGTTCCCTTCAATATTTCATTGACCCCAATGGTCAGGTTCTCGGTGTAACTTGAACCTGGGCTACCTTCAATGTAGACTACATTTTTGGTAGAACCTGGATTTTCTTCAAAATACTTAATCATTAACCGACCGAGCCAACGACCAATTTCAACTTCATCAGATGCGATCATACAAGGGACGAGGTCAAGAACAGAATCAGCAACTACGGTATTTAGAGCGACCCAGGGTAGACCAGTAGAATTTAAGTATTCTACAAGTGGTGGGGAAGAAGCTTGATCACCAGGCCAGTAGATCAGGGCATCGTAGCCATCTGCTACAGCAGCCTTGAATTGTGACAACTGTTTGTCAGCATTTTCTTCACCATCAACAATTTGGATGCCGTACCCTAATTCTGTAGCTTTTTCTTTAACGGCTTCCTGCAAAGGAGCCCCATAAGGAGCTGCATAATAGGCACTAGACATGAAGATCTTTTTTACTCCATCATCTTCTTTCTTTCCAGCAGCTGTTACCATTGTAACTACCAGAACCAGCATGAGAACAACCATACAGGCTTTTTTCATAAGAAACCTCCTAATCTTTGCTGCCTAGGGCAGCATTCTAATATCACTCTCTTTGTCTTTTAGCCACCACTGCATCAAGCATGATGACTGTTATTAAGACTAAACCACGAATAAATTTCTGCATTGACCCACCCACTCCGAGCAACGTTAATGCATTAAATAATACAGCTAACAACAACACACCAATGACGGTCTTGTGGACTCCTCCATTGCCCCCCAGTAAACTGGTTCCGCCAATAATGGTTGCGGTAATACAGTAAAGAGAAAGGTCTTGACCATACGGAGCCCAACCAGCTTTAATGCGTACCCCATACATCATGCCGGCCAAAGCAGCCGCGGCACCGAGCATGGTAAACACAATAAATTTGGAAAAGACTACATTAATACCAGAGAGGCGAGCTACTTCGTAGTTACCTCCAGTGGCATAAATGTCACGGCCAAATTTGGTGTAGCGTAAGAACCAGATGAACAAGATGATCATGCCAAGGTAGACAAACGGAATTATAGAGATACCGGCAATTTGGAATTTTCCAATGGCCCACAATATTTTGTTATCGGTATTAATGGGCTGTGCTTTAGTAACTACGTAAGCAAGACCTTTAATAGCAATCATAGTCCCCAGCGTTACGACAAAAGCGGGCATTTTGATCTTGGCTACTAAATATCCATTAAAAGCTCCAAACAATGTGCCACAGGCTAGAGTAACGATAAAAGCACCACCAATGCCGATTGAGTTACAACAGAGGGTAAACAAGACAGTTGACCAACCAAAAATGGAGGAGGCCGCCAGGTCAAATTCACCACTAATAATAACCACCGTCATAGCACAGGCGGCAATACCGTAAATAGAACTTTCATTAATAATATTGACAATATTGTCCCAAGTCGAAAATGAGCGCTTGGTAAATGCCATGAAAATTATAAACCCGACTAAAAAAACTGAGACAGCATTTTCAATAATAAATGTGACGATTTTCTTCTTATTAGGCAAAGACTTTATCATGTGCCATCTCCTTCAACTTGATTTGTTTATTAAGAATATCCATACCGACTGCTAGTAAAATGAGCATACCTTTTACAATTTGCTGGTGGTATGCTGTAATACCCAAGATGTTTAAAGCATTGCCCATTATGCCAATTATAACGGCCCCAATTACGGTCCGCCCAACACTACCACTACCACCGCTTAACTGGGTTCCCCCGACTACCACTGCGGCAATGACATCCATCTCAAAATTGAGTCCCGCGGTTGGGTTGGATGAAGTAACTCGGCTACAGAGGACCACGCCACCAAGACCGGCCAACAAACCCGAAATGGCAAAGTAACTTATCCGGTTGAGTTTGACGTTAAGACCACTCATCTTGGCAACATCCAGATTATAACCAATAAAACTCATCGTCCGCCCGTACTTGGTTTTAACCAAGACAAACTCCATGAAGGCGGCAATACCCAAAAAGATTACGATTGGCATAACCCCCTCCCCCATCGATTTAAAGAATCCAGGTGAAATACGACCTGAAATAAATAATCCTCTGGAAGGGAAAAGAGCGATGGCTGCTACCACCACTTGCATACCGTAGGTAACAATAAAAGCTTCACCAGTGCGCCCATTAATTAAAGAGATCAGGACTCCGTTAATAATACCAACGGCTACTCCAGCCGAAAGTCCATACAGAACTGCTAGATACTCATTAGTTCCATTGTTAATACTTAAAATAGTAATAACCCCAGCTAGTGAGACAACCGACCCTACCGAGAGGTCAAAAGCACCCCCGATGATACAATAGGTCATGCCACAAGCTACAATACCTACCACCGCGACCTGCCGTAAGACATTTAACAGATTGTTAAAGGTGAGAAAATTACGCTCAAATATACCTGTTACAATAATGAGGAGGAGGATTACCAATAGGATTCCATTATTTCTCATTATATCTATGACTTTTTTTCGATTCATATTATCTCTCCACCCTACTCAATTACTAATTGCATGACGTTATCAGCTGTCATTTGCCCATCTCTCAATTCACCTTTGATCTCTCCTTTGTGCATAACCAGGAGACGATCACTCATGCTCAAAACCTCGGGCAATTCGCTAGATATCATAATAATCGACTTACCTTGCTCGGTAAGCGTGTTCATGAGGCTATAGATTTCATACTTGGCCCCAACATCGATTCCGCGAGTGGGCTCATCGAGAATGAGAATCTCGACATTAGAGAAGAGCCATTTGGAAAGGACAACCTTTTGTTGATTTCCCCCCGATAAGTTATAGAGCGTCTGGTTAATCGAAGGAGTTTTAATATTGAGCTTTTCCACATATTCATCCGCTACCGCAGCTTCTTTCTGTTTTCTTAAGACAACCCCCTTCTTAACTGCATCAAGTTTAGTAATGGTAATGTTTTTCGTAACACTCATATCGAGTACTAACCCCGTCGCTTTGCGATCTTCAGTGACCATCCCAATCGAATTGCGTTTTCCTTCTTTGGTTGAGCGAATCGAAACTGGCTTACCGTAAATTTCAATGGAACCTTTATCGAGGGGATCGGCACCAAAGATAGCTTCGGCTAATTCAGTGCGTCCCGCACCGACTAAACCGGCGATACCTAAAATCTCCCCTTTGTGAAGGTCAAATGAGATGTCGGATAAGGTTGTACCGCGACTTAGATGTTTCACTTCTAAGACCTTCTCCCCTGGAGTAACCGTCCGGGGTGGAAACTCAGCTTCCATTGTTCGTCCCACCATTAGTTCAATAACCTGTTCGCGATTAATCTCGCTAACCGGGCTCTCTCCTACTAGCTTCCCATCGCGCATGACTGAAACGACGTCACAGATTTGAAAAATTTCATCTAATTTGTGCGAGATATAGATAACGGTTATCCCTTCATCTTTTAATTTCTGAATAATAGGAAAAAAGAGTTCAATCTCTTTCTTCGTCAATGAAGAGGTCGGTTCATCCATGACAATAATCTTAGCTTGGTACGAAAGTGCTTTGGCGATCTCCACCAATTGTCTTTCAGCTGTAGAAAATCTCCCCACTGGTTTGGTGACATCAAAATCGAGTCCCAAACTACTGAGTAGATTGTGCGCATCCTTGTTCGTCTTTTTCCAATCGATCGTCTTTTTCCCCTGATAGCGCCCCAAAAAGATATTCTCGGCTACCGATAGGGTGTTAATAAGGTTGAACTCTTGGAAGATAGTACTAATACCCTTCTCTTGGGCATCACGCACACCGTGTAAAATAAGCGGTTGTCCTTCGAGAAACAACTCTCCGCTCGTGGCGGTGTAGACACCATTGAGCACTTTCATCAAGGTCGATTTCCCCGCGCCATTTTCACCTATTAAGGCATGAATCGCACCTTTGGTAACCTGCAAAGAAACATTATCTAACGCGATTACACCGGGGAAAATTTTAGTGATTTCTTTCATCTCTAATACATATTCACTCATATGCTTCCCTTTATATGGCTTAGAGGGTAATGAGACATTATCCTCTATTACAACGTTGGAGAGAAGAGAAACACCCTTACTACAACGTTGTAACTATGTTCATGATACACTACTTTCACTAGTTGTCAACTAAAATTTTCTTATTTTCGGGTTAAAATTTTTTCTTGTTTTCATGTCGCATCCCGTTTTGTTTGACAACGTTGGATACTCTCGATAGAATGAAATACAAGATTAACCTTAGGATTAGGAACATGAAACACCCCAACGTTACTATTAAATTCCTGGCGGACATCGCTGGTGTCTCTTTTTCTACCGTAGCGAAAGCATTACATAATGATCCGGCGATTAATATAGATACGCGCCGAAGAATTCAAAAAATTGCAGCGGAGTATAACTACCGCCCTAATATTCTCGCTAAAGGTTTGCGCAACCGGCGCACTAAAACTATCGGGGTCATCTTAAATGACTTACAAAGTCCATTTTATTCAGAAATCTATAAAGCAATCGGCGACGTGCTTGAACAAAAAGGGTATACCATGTTCTTAGCCGACTCAAAATATGAGGAAGAACTTGAAAAGAAAAATATTTCAACCATGATTGGCCAAGGTGTCGAAGGACTGATCGTCTCTTCGGTCAGCGAAGCCTCAGAAAACATTGCATTACTGCTTCGCGAATCGGTAAAAACGGTCTTCATCGATAACCGCCCCAGCCGCGACGATATTTGCTGTGTATACGTTGACCATGAAGCAGCTGCTTCGTTGGCCATACGCCACCTAGTGGCCTCCGGCCATCGTAACATCTTGCTTCTGAACGGACCTGAAAACCTCCCCTCTTCACAACACTTTGCTAGGGGGTATCGTGAAACCTTGAAAGCTTGCCACATTCCCTACCGAGATGAGCTGGTCAAATTCAACGCCATCGACATTGCCACCACAACGCACCTCATGGATAACATCATCAATGGCAACGATGCGGTAAAACCAGATGATTTTACCGCCATCGTAACCCTCAGTGATGTGACCGCTATTGGCGTCTATGACGCCGCCATGACCCATGGATTTACCATCCCTGGCACCTACAGTGTAGTTGGCTACGATAATATCTTCTCCACTAAATACCTCAATCCACCGCTCACGACCATTCATCAACCCAAAGAGCAAACCGGAGTGTTAGCTGCTACCCTGTTGTTAGAGAGTATCGAAAACCAAGCGTGCAACATGACCCAAATAATTCTTAACCCAGAACTTAAAAGCCGCGCATCAGTGCGTATTATTTCGTAGTTTTACCCCTTAAGTTCGCGGTTTACCCACTCAATATCGGCTAGGACGGCATGCAGGGCTTGCCCTATGCGCGAGACACGAGCACACTCAGGGCGTTGTGTTTGCAACTGGATGACCTGTTTGAGCAATCTCTGGATCCCTTCTTGATACCGGTGGCGCCCCTCTGCATCAAAATGTTGAGCAAGGTAACACGGAAAGCCTGGTCCTACGCCAAACAAACGCTCTAAGAACAATTCTCCTGGAACAGCTTTGTCTTTATTCTCCTTTGACCAGATAAATATATTCTCTAAGCCGTCGGCGTAGGCCTCGTCAAGAGATCGATTACGAATGCTATGATACGAGCTGAAGAATAAGTCTTCAGCCTCTAGGAAGAGGTCACAGAGGTCATGAAGTTCTTGATCGTTTTTTGGTTGGTAGAGCATTTCAACCGCTTCAGTTAATACTGAACGGACGGTGCGCGTTGGATCTTGTAAGAATAATCCGTTACACAAGACAGTTATTTCGACTCCAGGGTTAACTAAAGGTGAAAGATAGAGTTCACAACTACGCCCCCCATCTTTATAGAGGCGGCCTAGGTTATCTATATTTTGTTGGAAGTGGGGGATAAACCAGCGCAAGCGGTCCCACCGCTGCGGTGGGTAAATCCAAAATCCATTGGCTGTACCAAAAGCGGCTCCAAATTCCTTTATGAAAGCTGGGCGATCTTTTTCAGCTACAAAAGGTCCGTGACTACCTACATCGATGAAGACATCGATGACTTCTCCTAATGGTTTAAGCGCTTCGAGCTGCTCAGCAGTGAAAACATCGCCCCACGCTAAGTAACCGGAGGTATTCACCAGTAATAATTTGTCTTTATAACGGGAGCGAATATAGTTAGCTACAATCATGTTAATTCGATTATAATAGGCAATATCACTATATTTCTGGCAAGAAGGACAGGTGCAACGGCCTTGGTCGGCTGCCTCAAGGTGGTAGCCGTCAATGTTAAATGTACCAGCTACAAAATCGACGACTTGTTGCATAATTTGCTCAGCTTCGGGTGAAGAGGCACACATGACCTGTGTGCTTGTCCCCCGCACAGCGGCATTGGTAGCAACAATATCTTCAAAGCCCCAACTATAGACCCCCAGGCCATAGATAATCTTCAAACCATGTTTGTGGACAATATCGATGACTTGGTGGACTAAAGCCTGGCGCTCAGCACTGACGGTGGACACAATATCATTGGTCCAATTATTGTTGGTAATTAAGCCAAAGACATCAAAATATTGGTATCCAGCAGCTTGTAAGAAAGCCATTGTTTTGTCCAATGATGCTAGTGTGCCTTCATCGATTCTAATGGAGGGCCACCCCTCACAAACAATTGGTTCTGTGCGTGAATCGTTTAACCAACACCCATAGGCAATACGATAGGTAAATTCTTGTTTCTTTTTCATGACAACTCCCATTTATGATTCTAATTGGGCTTGTAATACCCGATCGAGTAAGACGGCA
>Ga0265294_10004872_pt1 | contig 16548 bp, 13 predicted proteins | sample MunlanPumphouse3_FD_192504 | JGI IMG/M metagenome (GOLD analysis project Ga0265294, IMG submission 192504) | Groundwater microbial communities from a municipal landfill in Southern Ontario, Canada - Pumphouse #3 | ecosystem: Environmental > Aquatic > Deep subsurface > Groundwater | place...
AGCCCTAACATCTCTTACCTCAACTCTCTTACTGTTTAATCTCTACATCCACACCGGCAGGGAGCTCAAGCTTCATGAGGGCATCCATGACTTTTGATGTAGGATCCAAAATGTCAATTAACCTTTTGTGGGTTCTCATCTCGAACTGTTCGCGAGACTTCTTATTGACAAAGGGCGATCTCAGGACAGTGTACTTATTGACACGAGTCGGGAGAGGGACAGGTCCAGACACAGTAGCGCCAGCCCTGACAACAGTTTCTACAATTGCTTTTGAGCTCTGTTCTACAAGCTCAATATCAAAACCTCTCAACCTTACCCGAATTCTTTCTTTAGCCATATTTCCTCCAAAAAACGGGTCTTGCCATCACCTTAACGATGGTGGCAAGACATTCGTCAACAAAACTATTCGGTAATTTCCACAACCTGACCAGAGGCTACAGTTCTACCACCTTCGCGGATAGCGAAGCGGAGACCCTTGTCCATGGCGACGGGGTGAATCAATTCAACAAGAATATCGGTGTGGTCACCAGGCAGAATCATCTGCTTGCCTTCAGGAAGGTTTACTGTGCCAGTGATATCAGTTGTACGGAAATAGAACTGTGGGCGATAGCCACTGAAGAACGGAGAGTGACGACCACCTTCATCCTTGCTCAGTACATAGACAGTACCGGTGAACTTTGCATGGGGCATGATTGACTTTGGCTTTGCAAGAACCTGTCCACGAACGACATCCTTCTTGTCAACACCACGGAGCAATGCACCGATGTTATCACCAGCCTGACCTTCGTCAAGGAGCTTGTTGAACATCTCAACACCAGTTACTACAGAATCTCTGGTGTCCTTGATACCAACAATGGATACAGCTTCGTTAACTTTGATGATACCGCGTTCGATACGACCGGTAACAACAGTTCCACGACCAGAAATGGAGAAGATATCTTCAATAGGCATCAAGAAAGGCAGGTCTACTGCTCTTTCCGGAAGAGGAATGAAGGCGTCCATGGCATCAAGCAATTCATCAATGCACTTGGTTGCTTCAGGATCATCAGGGTTGGTCATTGCTTCGAAAGCAGAACCGCGTACTACAGGAGCAGTAGAACCATCAAAACCATACTCAGTGAGCAGATCACGCATCTCTTCTTCAACAAGGTCAATGAGTTCAGGATCATCTACCTGATCGCACTTGTTGATGAATACGAGAACGCAAGGTACACCAACCTGACGAGCAAGAAGGATGTGTTCTTTTGTCTGAGCCATTGCACCATCAGTAGCAGCAACAACGATGATAGCACCGTCCATCTGAGCAGCACCAGTAATCATGTTCTTGATGTAGTCAGCGTGTCCCGGGCAGTCAACGTGGGCATAGTGCCTGTTGGTGGATTGGTATTCAACGTGTCTTGTATTGATCGTGATACCACGTTCCTTTTCTTCAGGAGCGTTGTCGATTGAATCGTAAGCGAGAGCCTTATCGCCGAACAACTTAGCACAATGCATGGTAATTGCAGCCGTAAGGGTAGTCTTACCATGGTCTACGTGGCCGATGGTGCCTACGTTTACGTGTGGCTTCGTCCTCAGAAATTTCTCTTTTGCCATCATTTCCTCCTTGTGACGTTCTATAACTGTCACAATCAAAAAATTAATATGTGCTCATAAAGGCCCAAAGCCTTTACCATTTCTACTGAGACAAACTAATTATGAGGAAACAAATTCTTAAGAGGATTCCAGAGGTCGGCAAGCATGGAAGAATCCATCTTGACGACTTAGTATAAGTTTAAAAAAAACTTCTTACTGCCTGAAACCACCTTATCATTGCTTCGCAATAATTGGTTTGGCTCTACATAATGCCACATAGACATAGCTATTGCGACACCTTTTGCACTATATTCGAAAGGTAGTTTTATGTCAAGCGATTGTTCTTAATTCTATCAAGATAAAGAAAAACCGGCCATTCTCGAAGAATAACCGGCTTTTTTTGTTTCCAGAACTACCAGCGGTAGTGACTGAAAGCTTTGTTGGCTTCTGCCATTCTGTGCGTATCTTCCTTTTTCTTGAAAGCGGCACCAGTGTTGGCATAAGCATCGAGAAGTTCAGCACCGAGCTTTTCGCTCATGCTGTGCCCATTGCGATTGCGAGCAGCAGCGATGATCCAGCGCATTGCCAGAGCCTCACGGCGGTTATCACGAATCTCAACAGGAACCTGATATGTAGCACCACCAACTCGGCGGCTCTTAACCTCTACAACCGGCTTGACATTGTCAAGGGCCTTGAGGAATACATCCAGGGGCTTCTCTCCAGTCTTCTCACCCATCGTAGCCATAGCCTGATAAATGATTCTGGTGCTAAGTGATTTCTTTCCATCTACCATCATGCGGCGGATGAATTTCTCAACCACGACACTACTGTACATTGGATCGGGTAATACTTCCCTAACGGGAGCAGTTGTTCTTCTTGACATTTTCTTACTCCCTTATCAAGCCTTAGGCTTCTTGGCACCGTACTTGGAACGGCTTCTTTTGCGATCCGCAACACCCAAGGTATCTTTTGCACCACGGACGATGTGATAACGAACACCAGGAAGGTCCTTGACCCTTCCCCCACGGAGCAATACAACAGAGTGCTCCTGTAGGTTATGTCCAATACCGGGGATGTAAGCAGTTACTTCAATACCATTCGAAAGGCGCACACGGGCAACCTTACGAAGAGCAGAGTTCGGCTTCTTTGGTGTAACGGTCATGACCCTAGTGCATACTCCGCGCTTCTGGGGACAACCGTCAAGAGCTGGAGACTTGGTCTTGTTGACGATAGTCTTCCTTCCCTTTCTGATCAGCTGATTAATAGTAGGCATCTTATCGACACACTCCCTTTTTGTTGTCTGACCCACCGCCTCTCACAAAAGCAGGGATCTGTGCCGTCCAACGGACAGCACGTCTATGTAAAATCCGCACCCAGCATGGACGCGGTGGTGTGTTTGCATAACGACTCTCGTCGAAGCAGGTTGCGCCAACAGGCGCACTCCCTAGTCTTCGTCAGCAAAATCGTCCACATCCACAGCATCACCTACGGATTTCATGTCTCCTAAATCTTCCACGTCGAAATCATCATCATCGATCATCTCTTGGCGTCTTGATTCCTTAACTGCATCAACCTTCTGCTGAAGAGCAAGAAGCTCCTCATCCTTGAGTTTGACATCACGATACTTCTTCATACCGGTTCCGGCAGGTATCAGGTGGCCGATGATTACGTTTTCTTTCAAACCGCGTAACTCATCTTTACTACCAGCTATTGCAGCATTTGTCAAGACCTTGGTCGTTTCCTGGAAGGAAGCGGCAGAGATGAATGAGTCAATGCTCAAGGAAGCACGAGTGATACCCAACAGCAAGGGACGTCCAACAGCAGGCTCTCCACCTTCGCTGGTAACCCTCTCGTTTTCTTCAAAGAACCGATACTTATCGACCTGTTGCCCATGAATCAGGTTAGTATCACCCACATGCACAACTTCAATCTTCCTAAGCATCTGCCTGACAATAACACCAAGATGCTTGTCATTGATGTTTACACCCTGCATCCGGTAGACTTCCTGAACTTCATCAACAAGGAAGGACTGCAACGCATTCTCTCCAAGAATATCAAGAATGTCATGTGGATCGATGGCTCCATCACACAAAGGTTCAGCAGCTTCTACAGAGTCACCGTCACGAACCAAAAGGTTCTTGCCCATCGGTACCATGTGTTTGTATTCATGGCCATAGGGATCGGAAACAACAATGGAACGCTTACCTTTGACTACAGGACCAAACGAAACCAGACCTGAAACCTGGGCCAAAACAGCAATGTTTCTAGGACGGCGAGCTTCAAAGAGTTCACCGACACGGGGAAGACCACCTGTGATGTCCTTGGTTTTAATACCTTCCTTAAGCAACTTAGCAAGAATATGGCCCTTTTCAACCTTGATATTATCGCCAATCTGCAAATAGGAACCACCTGGCAAGAGATAAGCAGCAAGCAAATCGCCTTTTCCATGCTCTGCACTGGTGATTTCGATACGAGGCTGGAGAGATTCAAGACTATGTTCGGTAATCTTCTTCTCGATGTTTCCGGTCTCTTCATTGACTTCTTCAAGCAGGGTTGTTCCCAACTTGATGTCGACAAATGAAGTGTAACCACCTTCTTCAGCAAGAACAGGCTCACTGAAGGGGTCAAAGGTAACAATGGGAGTCTGTGCTTCCACATACTGACCACTCTTAACCAGAAGTTCAGAACCAGTCTTGACCACTTGGGAGGTTGAGTGTCCTACCAAGAAAATCCTACCGGAAAGGAACTTGACCGAACCATTTTCCAAAGAGAGTACAAGTTCTCCATCCTTTTTAAAGATTGGAGTTCCTTTACCAACAACAGAACCATCTTCAACCAAGAGTTCATCGTACTTGTCAACCTGAATTTCTGCATTGATACGGAAATATTCAATATGACCCTTACGAGTAAAAACTTCCATGGAGTCAGAAGCACGGATAACACGTGTACCGGTTATGGAACCAATCAACACAGGATAGCCAAAGGTCATCTTATTCTCTTCAGAACTCGTTGAAGCCGTACCACCGACGTGGAACGTACGCATCGTAAGCTGAGTACCCGGTTGTCCAATCGATTGAGCAGCGATGATACCGACAGCCTCTCCGATTACAACGGACTGGTTGGTAGCAAGGTTACGTCCATAACACTTTCTACAAACACCATGCTTAGCTTCACATGTAAGAACAGTTCGTAGAAGGACCTTCTCAAGACCTGCATCTTCAATTTGCTGGGCTACCTCATCGGTAATCTCTTCATTTGCCTTTGCAATGACTGCGCGGGTAAACGGATGGAGAATATCCTCAACAGGACAACGTCCAACAATACGGTCAGCAAGACCTTCGATGATTTCATCACCATCCTTGATTGCAGAACGCCAGATGCCATTGATTGTATGGCAATCATCTTCATTCACAACCACATCTTGGCTGATATCAACCAGACGACGAGTCAAATAACCAGCTTCTGCCGTCTTCAATGCCGTATCGGAAAGACCCTTACGAGCACCGTTGGTGGAGATGAAGAACTCAATGATGGACAAACCTTCCTTAAAGTTCGACTTGATGGGGAATTCAATGACGTCACCAGAAGGCTTAGCCATCAAACCACGCATACCACCGAGCTGCCTGATCTGTGTCTTGGATCCTCGAGCACCGGAATCAGCCATCAAGAAGAGTGGGTTGAAACCATTCTGACTCTTCTTCAATTCACCCATCAATTCATCAGTGAGCAAATCGTTGGTCTGAGTCCATACCTCAATAACCCTATTGTACCGTTCTTCTTGGGTGATATGGCCTTGTCGATACTGATCAAGAATCTTTTGCTGTTCAATGTTGGCTTTATCAACCATCGCCTTTTTAGCAACAGGAACAATCATGTCGGACAACCCAATGGTTGCACCAAAAAGCGTTGCATACTTATACCCAACATCCTTGATGGAGTCGAGCATTTCAACTGCAATGGAGTTATCCCTTGCTTTAAGCGTATCGCCGATAAGAGCCTTCAGCTCCTTGTCTCCGAGACAAGCATTCTGATAAGGAACACCGCTTGGAAGAATAGCATTGAAAATGACACGGCCTGGAGTCGTTTCAATACGGCTACCATCCTCAAGTCGATAACGGATACGGGCATTATAAGAGAGAGAGCCGACTTCAATCGCCATTTCAATCTCACCAATATTGTCAAAATAATGGCCTTCACCCTTTGCTCCAGCCATCTCTCTGGTAAGGTAGTTGATACCTAGAACCATGTCCTGAGACGGATAAACAATCGGCTTGCCGTTTGCAGGGTCAAGCAGGTTGGTTACTGAAAGCATGAGCGTCCAACATTCAAGCTGGGCAGCATGAGTCAAAGGAACGTGGACAGCCATCTGGTCCCCGTCAAAGTCAGCATTGTACGCATGACATACAAGGGGATGCAACTTAATGGCTTTACCATCGACCAATACTGGATCAAAAGCCTGGATACCAAGTCTGTGAAGCGTAGGTGCGCGGTTCAGCAACACAGGATGCTCACGAACAACTTCATCCAAGATGGACCAAACGGCATCTGTCTCTTCTTCAACAAGACTTTTCGCCTTCTTGATATTATAGACAACACCATCTTGGACCAATTTCTTCATAATGAAGGGTTTATAGAGTTCAAGAGCCATCTTTGAGGGAAGACCGCACTGGTGCATCCTCAATTCAGGACCTACAACGATTACAGAACGACCTGAGTAATCAACACGCTTACCGAGCAGATTCTGTCGGAAACGACCTTGCTTACCCTTAAGCATGTCGGAAAGACTCTTCAAAGGCCTATTGGAAGCGCCCTTTACCACTCTTTTCCGTTTTGAATTATCGAACAATGCATCGACAGCTTCCTGCAACATCCTTTTTTCATTACGGATGATGATATCAGGAGCATTGAGCTTGACCAGACGATCCAAACGATTGTTTCTGTTGATGACACGACGATACAAATCGTTCAAGTCACTGGTAGCAAACCTACCACCATCAAGTTGGACCATAGGTCTCAAATCAGGGGGAATAACAGGAATGACAGTAAGAATCATCCATTCAGGGCGGTTGCCACTGTCACGGAAGTTTTCACATACTTCAATTCTCTTGAGCAAACGCTTGTCTGCCTTGTCTTCCTTAAGACGCATCTGCTCGCGCAATTCGCGAGAGAGCTCCTCAAGGTCAAGGTTTACCAACAACTTGCGAACTGCTTCTGCGCCCATACCGGCTTCAAAAGAGTCGCCATATTGCTCGCGTGCCTGCCAATACTCCTCTTCACTCAAGAGCTGCTTTACTTTTAAATTGGTATCTCCCGCATTAATAACTACATACTTCTCATAATAGAGAACGCTCTGCAGCGAATTGCGGGTGATATCAAGCAACATGCTCATTCTGGAAGGGACTGAGCGGTAATACCAAATATGGGATACGGGAGCTGCAAGGGTAATGTGTCCCATGCGTTCACGACGCACCTTGGTGTTGGTTACTTCAACACCGCAGCGATCGCAGATTACTCCCTTATAGCGGATAGATTTGAACTTACCGCAGTAGCATTCCCACTCTTTAGTGGTACCAAAGATTTTCTCACAGAACAAACCATCCCTCTCGGGTCGAAGTGTTCGGTAGTTAATCGTCTCGGGCTTCTTCACTTCACCGTACGACCAATCCTTGATCTGCTCCGGCGAAGCCAGCTTTATCATGATGCTATCGAAATCCTGAATTTCCTTCATCCGTACTTCTCCTGGTTAGTTGAGGGAGCCTTTCGACTGCTTCGCGATCAACTCTTCATCTCTTTCGGTCAAAGGAACCTGCTTGCCCTTGGAGTCATAAACTGACATATCCAAAGCCAGGCCACGGATCTCCTGAACCAATACATTGAATGCCTCAGGCATTCCTGCAGTGGTAGCGGGTTCTCCCTTGACGATACTCTCATAAATCTTTACACGACCGTTCATGTCGTCACTCTTAATGGTCAGAAGTTCCTGCAGAGTATTGGCAGCGCCATACGCCTCAAGGGCCCAGACTTCCATTTCTCCGAGTCTCTGTCCACCAAACTGGGCTTTACCACCAAGAGGTTGCTGGGTTACCAGTGAGTAAGGACCTGTTGAACGAGCATGCATCTTGTCATCGACAAGGTGGTGCAACTTCAGGTAGTAGATATAGCCGCAGAATACAGGATTTACAAAAGGAACACCAGTATGGCCATTGTACAGCACCGTCTTGGAATTCTCGGGAAGTCCTGCTTCCTTCATCTTGTTTTCAATCTGCTCCATCGATGCACTCTGGAAGACTGAAGTGGAGTACCACTCATCAAGCTTGACGGCAGCCCAGCCAAGCTGAGTTTCCATCAACTGCCCAATGTTCATTCGGGATGGAACACCCAGTGGGTTCAAACAAACATCAAGAGGAGTACCATCTTCCATGTAAGGCATATCCTCTTCAGGAAGAATCCGGCTTACGACACCCTTGTTACCATGGCGTCCTGCCATCTTGTCACCCTGACGAAGTTTTCGCTTAGTGGCAATAAGTACCTTTACAGTCTCTTCAACACCTGGCGGCAATTCATCGTTGTTGCTTCTCTTCAGCCTCTGAATGTCAATGACAGTACCTTCAGTACCATGAGGTACTTTCAGTGAAGTGTCTCTGACTTCCTTGGCCTTCTCACCGAAGATGGAGTTGAGCAACTTGAACTCGGGAGTCGTATCGCTTTCACTCTTTGGAGTTACTTTACCTACCATAATGGAACCAGGACGAACCATGGTACCAATACGGACAATTCCGTCTTCATCCAATTGCTCGAGCATTTTTTCGCTGGTATTGGGAATATCTCTGGTGAGTTTTTCCGGCCCTAGCTTTGTTTCTCGAATATCGGTGGAGAATTCCTTTATATGCACTGAAGTGAAAATATCATCTTTGACAACACGTTCACTGATCAAAACGGCATCCTCGTAGTTGTATCCATTCCATGGAACGAAACCAACTAAGATATTGCGCCCAAGAGCAAGTTCTGCACTCTGGGTAGCAGGACCGTCTGCAAGAACCTGTCCAGCCTCAACCTGCTGACCGAAAGAAACAATCGGCTTCTGGTTAAAACAAGTGTCTTGGTTAGTCCTCTGGAATTTCTGGATATCGTAATAATCGACTTCGCCTTCGATAGCAGCAGAATCAGGTCTTACAATAACCTTGTCCGAACTTACATATTCGACGACACCAGATCTCTTTGCCTTTACGAGTACACCACTATCATAAGCAGTTTTCCCTTCCATACCGGTACCAACACGAGGAGTCTCAGGGAATACCAGAGGTACAGCCTGTCTCTGCATGTTTGAACCCATGAGTGCACGGTTTGCGTCATCGTGTTCTAGGAAAGGAATCAAGGAAGCTGCGACACTTATTACCTGTTTGGGAGAAACGTCCATATATCGGATATCAGCAGGGGGTTTTGTTGAATAATCCCCACTATGCCTTACAGGAATTTCTTTGTCGAGGAAGTTACCATCATTATCGATTTTTGCTGATGCCTGAGCAATGAAGTACTTCTCTTCATCATTTGCATCAAGGAAGCGATACTGTTTGGATACAACACCATTGACAACCTTTCTATAAGGAGTCTCCAAGAACCCATGTTGGTTCACTCTGGTATGGTTGGCCAAAGAGACGATAAGGCCAATGTTTGGTCCTTCAGGAGTCTCAATAGGACAGATACGACCATAGTGAGTATAGTGAACGTCACGAACTTCAAAACCTGCACGGTCGCGGGAAAGACCACCCGGTCCAAGAGCGTTAAGACGTCTCTTATGGGTAAGTTCCGCAAGCGGATTGACTTGGTCCATGAACTGTGAAAGCTGGCTGCTACCAAAGAATTCCTTGACAGCGGCAACAATAGGCTTGATTGAAATCAAGTCCTGTGGTTTAACACTTCCAGTCTCAAGATTCATCCTCTCCTTGGCAATACGTTCCATGCGCGCAAAAGCACTCTTGAGAGCATTCTGGAGAAGCTCACCGACAGAACGGACACGGCGATTTCCAAGATGGTCAATATCATCAACGTTCTGTTCACGAATGAACACCTTGATAAGGAAGGCCATGGTATTGATAATATCCTGAGGCGTAAGGACCGTGAGATCAGTGGAAGCATTCTCTTCTTCCTCTTCAGTACCGGTTCCAAATTTCTTATTGAACTTGTAACGGCCAACAGAACCAAGGTCATACCTACGGCTGGAGAAGAACATATCGGGAAGATCTCGTTCTGCACGCTCAATGGCAATCATCTCACCAGGCATCAAAACAGAGAAAATAGGACTGAGTACATCTTCCTTGGTAGGTTCGTCACATCCCTCACGGGTATATTTAGCATCCTCAATTTCAAAACAATTGAGAATCATCTCACTATGAAGGGAAGACTCCCCACGGAGATTGATCAACTCAAGATTTGCAATCTTCAGACCAAGCAACTGATCAATTTCATGAGCATGCAACTTGTCACCGGCACGAAGAACTTTCTTTTCTTCACCGTCAACTACAGCATACACATCCTTATAGAGATAGCGGTTCTCAAGGCTCGCCTTCAAATCACTGTCGTCAGCGATTTCAACAAGCTCACTTTGATAGAACTGTTCAATTATCTTTTCTCGGGTATCAAACCCAATTGCACGCAAAAAGAGCGTACCCAAGATACGTTTCTTACGGTCAATCTTTGTAAAAATAAGGTGCTTCTTATCATCAATTTCAAATTCAAGCCAAGACCCACGATACGGAATGATTCTTGAAGAATACACATCCTTCTCATTGGAAAATATTACACCGGGAGATCGGTGAATCTGGCTTACAACAACACGTTCAGCTCCATTGATGATAAAAGTTCCACGATCGGTCATCAAAGGAATATCCCCAAAGAAGATTTCCTTCTCTCGCATCTCACCATTGGAGAATTCGAGACTGATCGTTACTTTAATAGGCACGCTGAAAGAGCGGCCTTTCTTCTTACATTCAGTTTCGGAGAACTTGATGTTGTCAAAGTCGATTGTATATCCTTTATAGGCAAGACGCATCTCACCATTGGGACTATCAATCGGGAACGTCGACTGGAACACTTCCTCCAGACCACAACAGGCATCTGGGGGCAAGCCCTGCTTGAAACGTTCAAGCTGAAGAAATCTCTCATAGGAATCAAGCTGAATCCCGATAAGGTTGGGCAGTTCACAGACTTCTTGGAAATCAGAACCGATGTACGTGCGTGTTATGGATTTGCCTTTGGCAACCATCGTGTACCCTCCAGAGTCAATTGAGAAACAGACAGAATCCCCCCTCATAGACAGGAGGAAACAACAGACACAATAGGCCACCGGTGTCTATCCGGTGGCTCAATGAATCGGGCTTACGCCCGTTTACAAAAAACAAGAGCAGGAAACAAACTCACAAGGAGTCTGTTTCCATACATCGGCTTAGTCAACAGGCTTTACTTCAACAGTACAGCTAGCTGCCTCGAGCTTTTCTTTAATGGAAGCAGCGTCAGCCTTGCTAACAGCTTCCTTAACAACCTTGTCTCCTGCTTCAACCAATTCTTTGGCTTCTTTGAGGCCAAGACCGGTAATAGCACGAACTTCCTTAATTGCTGCAATCTTCTTTGCAGGATCACAAGCCTTGAGGATGACGTTGAATTCAGTAGGCTCTTCAACAACTTCAGCGGCGGCGGCAGCAGGACCAGCTGCAACAGCAGCGGCAGCAGCCTGAACACCAAACTTCTCTTCCATCATCTTGATGAGGTCAGCGACCTCCATGACGGACATGCTTGCGATAGATTCCAAAATTTCTTCTTTAGTAGCCATATTATCTTCTCCTTATAAAAGATATAGTCTGCACAGTCATAGCAGGTTACGAGTGAAGACTAGGACTGTGTTTAGTTTTCTTCAGCAGCAGAGACAGCTTCTTCAGTAGCTACTCCACCATTCTTCTCAACATAAGCAAGCAAAGTTGCTGCAAGCTTCTGTACTGGAGCCTTCATGGTACCCATCAAGGAAGCAATCAACTCGAGCTTTGAAGGAAGCTTACTGAAAGCCTCTACCTCAGCAGGAGAAAAGAACTTACCATCAAGCATTGCACCCTTAATCTGGATAGGATTGCCCTCTTTACTTGCCTGGAACAATTCCTTGGCAATAAGATTGGCGTCATCTCCACGTACAAGAGCAATTGCGGTAGGACCAATCAGCTGTTCATCAGCAGTATTGTCAAGCTGCGTAAGCGCAATCTTGGCAAAACGGTTCTTTACTACACGATAGGCAGCATCTTTCTTAAGAAGGGTTCTGCGAAGTGAAGTAATCTGTTCAACAGTCATTCCACGATAATCGGTGAAGATATACCCGGAATACTGAGAGAACTCATCTTTGAGAGCCTTAACGGCTTCTTCCTTGGCAGGTGTAATACGAGTCTTATAATCCATAGTTTGCATCTCCTATTATACCGAAGCCGTCAGTTCCTTCACGTTAACATGGACACCAGGGCCCATCGTGGAGGAAAGAGCTACGCTTACTACGAAGTCTGCCTTTGCATCAGCTGGCTTCTTGCGGATGATTTCCTTGACAACTGCACGAGCGTTTTCACTCACTTTAGCAGGATCCATGGAAACTTTACCGATGGCAAGGTGAACAACACTGGTCTTGTCAGAGCGGAACTCAACACGACCCTTGGTCAGTTCAGCAAGTGCTCCCTTCAAATCGAAGGTTACAGTCTGGGTCTTTGGGTTAGGCATCAAACCTCTGCGTCCAAGGATAGGACCCAAGCGACCTACGTCCTTCATCATATCAGGAGTGGCAACTGCGATGTCAAAATCCATCCAACCACCACGAATCTTCTCAATGAGGTCATTGTCACCAACATATGCTGCACCAGCATCAAGAGCTTCCTGCACTTTCTCGCCCTTGGCGAAAACAAGTACACGTTTCTTTGCTGAGAACTGATTTGGAAGTACTACAGTGTCACGAACACTCTGACTCTTTTTGAGGGTAAGCTTTACAGAAACTTCGACAGTCTCGTCGAATTTTGCAAAGGCAACATCCTTAACCAAAGCAGTAGCTTCATCGAAGGAGTACAACTTCTCACGGTCAATTTTCTTAATACTTTCGCGATAATTCTTTCCGTGTTTCATATTATTGCTCCACCTCAACGCCCATGCTTCGGGCTGTTCCTGCAATGATTTTCTTGGCAGCTTCAATGTCATTGGCATTGAGATCTTCCAACTTGGTCGTTGCAATCTCGGTAAGTTGGGCTTGAGTAATCTTTCCAACTTTAACCTTGTTCGGTGTACCGCTTGCGGTCTGGATGCCGAGTGCCTTCTTGATGAGGACTGCAGCAGGAGGAGTCTTCAGAATAAATGTGAAGCTCTTGTCCGCATACACGGTAATAATAACGGGAAGAATAAGTCCAGGTTCATAACTTTTCGTCTTGTCGTTGAACTCCTGAACAAACTTTGGGGCACTGACACCATGAGGTCCAAGCGCGGGACCAATGGGTGGTGCCGGCGTAGCCTTCTGGGCAGGGCACTGCAATTTAATGACTGCAGTAACCTTTTTCTTTGCCATGTTTCTCTCCTTACGCGAGAACCCTGCCTGAGTTGGCTGAGATTCCGGGCTCGCGCTGGTTATAACGCCTGTCATACGATCAGGCTCCCACCTCAATTAATGAGGGAGTAATGCACATACAAATGGACTAGATGTAAAAAAACAAAAGGACCTAATACTTAGGGTTCAGTCCCGAACACCTAAATAATCTTTTCAACCTGCAAAAAATCCACCTCAACAGGAGTAGATCTTCCAAAGATACCGACGCTTACTCGCATGCGGGCCTTTTCCAGATTGACTTCTTCAATAACACCAGTAAAGGTATCGAAGGGTCCCTCAACAATGCGAACCTGCTCACCCACAGAGAAAGTCTGTTTAGGCTTAAATACCTTTTCAGCGGGCAGATCACCGGTTTTCTGAAAGATGCTTTTCACTTCCCCTCCGGAGAGGGCTTGTGGAATAACACTGTCATTAGGAGTAACAAAACCTGTTACCCCCTGTATTCTCTTAATTTGTGAACACCAAGTCTTCCAACTATTTTCAGGCAAGTCGAGCTCAACAAGAATATAGCCAGGGAGAATCTTCCGCTTTACATCGCGTCTGACCCCATCCTTGACTTCAACAACGGTTTCGAACGGAACTTTGACATCGGTGCAAACCATACTGAAGTCTACATCTGTCTCTCGCATCTTATTTATGATGCGTTCTATTTTCTGTTCATACCCGGAATATGTGTGTACTACGTACCAGCCCTTTGCCATGACACCGTCCTAAAGAATGAATAATATACCCTTGAGGAGGATAAAGTCAACCAGCCCAAGAAATACAGCGACGATAACAGTAGAAACCAGCACAACCTTAGTAGAAGAGACAACCGCCTCATGTGAAGGCCAGACAACTTTCTTCAGTTCCTGCTGCGACTCTTTAAAATACTTCAACAGTTTCTTCACGCTAAGTCTCCTTTGGGGTTAAAAATCGAGAAGCAGACAGGCCAGGAAGGACTCGAACCCTCAACATCCGGTTTTGGAGACCAGCGCTCTACCATTGGAGCTACTGGCCTATTTGCTTCTCGATAAAACAGTCCTTTCGAACTTATTTAATCTTTGTTTCACGATGCAAGGTATGCTTTCGTTCAAACGGACAATACTTCATCAGTTCAAGCTTTCCCTGCGTATTACGCCGATTCTTCTCGGTAGTGTAGTTCTTCTGCTTACATTCGGTGCACTGTAGAGCAATTTTCTCCACGGGACCTTTCTTTTTTGCATCACCCATTTCATGCTCCTCGGTGAGTTTTCACCCTATTCTCATCTGTCAAACAGATTGAGAAAAAAAAAGAGCCCTCGAGCGGATTTGAACCGCTGACCCCCACCTTACCATGGTGGTGCTCTGCCAACTGAGCTACAAGGGCGCTGGCTACAAGGCAGATATCCATAGGGGTTTTACCTGCAACATGCAGAAGCAAACTTACCAGAGGGAATACTTTTTGTCAATATACCTTAGACACTTTCTCCAGAATCTTATGCTTGTTGCCCATCAGCTGGCTATCGTATATAGTTTATTATAGTACAACTATCCTAAAGTCAAGGAGTTCCTTTATATGAAAGATGAACTACATACACGATTTGGACATACCTCTGAAAGTATCGCACAAGACTTTGCCGAGCATTTAAAATATAGCCAGGATGCGGATATTTATCACACCACCAAGGAAGGACGATATACCGCCCTCGCCTTGACAATCAGGGACCGCATCATACATCAATGGAATCTGAGCCGAAAAACCCAAAGGGACAACAACGCCAAGCGCGTCTACTATCTTTCTCTCGAATTCCTGATGGGACGGGCAATGACCAACAACATCATCAATCTCGGCATTGAAAAAGAAGTCGACAAAGCCATCACCTCGCTCGGATACACCTATGAAGAACTTTACGACGTAGAACCGGATGCCGGACTGGGAAATGGAGGGCTTGGGCGCCTTGCAGCCTGTTTCCTTGATTCATTGGCCACTTTGGAACTCCCTGCATATGGTTACGGAATCCGTTACAACTATGGAATTTTCCGACAGCAGCTAAAAAACGGCTGGCAGGTCGAACAACCGGACAACTGGCTCAGAGACGGGAATCCTTGGGAAATCATACGTCCTGATGTTGTCTACCCCGTTCAATTTGGAGGCGAAATACAAGTCATCAGGGAAAAAGGAAGAGACAACTTCAAGTGGATTGGTTCAGAAACAGTCAACGGTGTTGCCTATGACACCCCGATAATCGGGTATGGCTGCACAACCGTCAACACCTTGCGACTCTGGTCCGCAAAAAGTCCTGAAGAATTTGATTTCCATGAATTCAATGATGGTGACTATACAGAAGCTGTACGATCTAAGATTTCTGCAGAAAATCTCAGCCAAGTGCTCTACCCCAATGACACCCTCTACATGGGTAAAGAACTGAGACTCAAACAACAATATTTCTTTGTGGCCTGCTCTCTTGCAGATATCATCAGACGCTTTAAACGCCAAAACCTGAGCTGGTCCCATTTCCCTGATTTTGCCGCCATCCAACTGAATGATACGCATCCTTCACTTGCTATACCAGAAATGATGCGCTTACTCATTGACGAAGAAAACCTTACCTGGGATGAAGCATGGGATATCACCCAAGCTCTTATGGGATACACCAACCATACGTTGATGCCGGAAGCACTGGAAAAATGGTCGCTGCCGATGCTACAGAAGATTCTTCCCCGACATATGCAGATCATTTATGAAATCAACCATCGGTTTTTGCAGTCAGCTGTATCATTCTTTCCTCTGCAACCTGAAATGTTGAGAAAAATCAGTATCATTGAAGAGACAAACCCCAAACAAGTAAGGATGGCAAATCTTGCAATCATAGGAAGCCACAGCACCAATGGTGTTGCAGAACTTCATTCCCAATTGCTGAAAAAGTCAATGTTTCCTCAATTCAATCTCATTTTTCCTGACCGCTTCAACAACAAGACCAATGGAATAACGCAAAGACGCTGGTTGCTGGATGCAAATCCACAGCTGGCAGCAAAAATAACCGAGGCAATCGGTGATGGTTGGATTACAGATTACAGCCAAATCGCCAACCTTGCTCCGTTCGCTCAGGACACGACCTTTTTACATGATTTTGCAAAAATCAAACATGCAAGCAAAGAACGCGCATCAGCATTCTTACGAAAAGACAGTGGCATAATCGTCAATCCCGACACCATGTTTGATGTACAGGTCAAACGTATCCATGAATACAAGCGGCAACTACTTAACGCTTTGAATATTTTGCTCATCTATGATGACATCAAGGCAGGAGGAAAACTCACCAAGGACATGAAACCGATGACATTCCTCTTTGGAGGGAAAGCAGCCCCTGGATACATCAATGCCAAACTCATCATCAAGC
>Ga0265294_10004873_pt1 | contig 16545 bp, 10 predicted proteins | sample MunlanPumphouse3_FD_192504 | JGI IMG/M metagenome (GOLD analysis project Ga0265294, IMG submission 192504) | Groundwater microbial communities from a municipal landfill in Southern Ontario, Canada - Pumphouse #3 | ecosystem: Environmental > Aquatic > Deep subsurface > Groundwater | place...
CATGGTACTTCCAATTTTATTTCTCAGAATACCAGCATTTGAGGCGGCTGGATTTAGTCAACTGATTTGTTTGATACAGAGTTGTAGCTGTCATGGCCCGGAGATGCAGCGGTGCCCGATGCATTACGCTGTCGTGCAACTCATTTTCGCCCACAATACAATTGGCTGTAGATGATCAATTCGATAAATATGTAGCTAATGTATCCGTATCGGGATCTGATAAAGCATATTTTATGGGTTACAGACATTTAGAATAATTGGACTGTTAGCAATCTTCGCAGCATTATGTACTATGTCATTAGCTGCAGCAACAAAGCCAGTAACATTCATTGAAACGAATGAGCCCGGGTCGTCTTCGATCGAAATTCGTGAAGTACTTCCGGGAAGGTATCTATCCATCAAGGTTTTGAAAGGCTCACTTCAAATCTGCTCAGCTTGGATAGATTTGTACGCTAATGATTCATTCTTTTTCAAAACCAATGTATTGATGAACACTTCTTTGTACTTTTCATTTTTTTTAAGATAGCCGTCCCAATTACTCAACATTATCCTGTCTAAGCTCCTCAAAACCCTTCTGAATAACTTTGATAGACTTCCAGAGTTCTCCTAATACGCTCCATAAACGCTTAATCCGCCTCCATAATACTGATTTTTCAAATGGTCCATCAGCAGATTTGTTTTAGTCTCTATGTCTTCTTCATGGTATGCGGGGAAGGGCAGATAGTCAAAGAGTGTCTGGTTCACAGTCGTATAGACAGCGGCGGCTGTCAAAGCCTTTTCCCAAACCCTGTCTATCTTGAGTTTGTCTTTTTTCAAAGTATCCAGAAGCTCAACCGCAACTTTCTTCACTTTTGTTTTATCATTCTCCGAAAGATCCTGTTTCCTGAGGATATCAAAGACAGCCTTCTGCTCCTCGGTAAGTCCCTCTATGATGGTCTGAGTTTCTTCATCTGTCAGGGATTCCACAAATTCCATCAGCTTTCTGAAAGTCTCGATCAGGGAAGTCTCGTCCTTGCCTTTGTTATATTCATCAATGATCTCCAGATACTTCTGCTGAAAATCTGCCCTGAGCGGATTCTTTACGATCAACATGTTCAATCTTGCTTCGATCCTGTCTTTCAGGGATTGGACGGCGATATTTTTGTTCTTAGCCTTTTGAAACATCCTCAGGACGATGTCCATATTCAACCCGCTGAGATCGATCACAGCAGGTTTCTTTCCAGTAGCATTATTCAGCATCGTTTCAATGCTCTTATCCACCACATCCTGGATCTTTTTCATGATCTCGGAAACGTCCGCACTTTCGATCTTGGCATTTATGGCGTTATACAAAGCCTCTACCGCGTCTTTACGCGGCTTATAATCAAACAGAATGGTATTGGGCATCAGCGCTTTGTATTTCTGGAATATCTCCCTCGCCATCACCTGAAACTTGACCTTGGTCTGGTCTGTTTTGTAGATGGCATTTATGCCTGCCTCAAGTAAGGCGATCTTTTGCAGTTCCTTCGCCGCTACGAGTTCCCCGATATCGAATTCCAATTCTTCCAGCAGATAGCCGTCCAGGCTATCCAAAGACCCTTCCAATTGCCTGATGAGTTCTTCGATCGGCTGGACTGGCGTTTCTTCCCCCTGATTACCAGTATCATCGCCTGTGCCGGAATCATCGGTGCCATATATTGCCAGAGCATCGAGCAAGGCCTTGTAGGTCTCGATATAATCGACTATCAGCCCGTTTTCCTTACCCTCGCTCAACCGGTTGGCTCTGGCGATGGCTTGCATCAGAGTATGGGATTTCAGCGGCTTGTCGATATACATGGTGGAAAGCGTGGGAACGTCAAACCCGGTGATCCACATGGCGCAGACGATCACCAACCGGAATGGATGGTCTTCGTCTTTGAATTCCTTTTCCAGGTCACGGGTGGGGTCGTTCATCTTTGCCCTGTGCGGTTCGATATCCAGGTTCCAAGCCTTGAATTTGGCGATCTCATTTTGTTCAGAACTCACTACCACAGCAATCTCAGTTTCTTTGATCCACTTCAGGTTCCGCGCTTGTTCCAGCGTTTCCTGGTCGTCAAATACTCCCTTCCTGATCTCCGTTTCCAGCTTTTTGGCGTATGCTTGCCAGTGCTGGCTGATCAGGTTATACATCCGCACCGTATTCAGCTTGTCCAGGGTCACCATCATCGCCTTACCCTTGTATCCCCGGTTGCAGAAATGTTCCACCACGTCCCTCGCAATGGCGTCCAGCCTCTTGTGTGAGGTCAGGATCGGGTATTCCCTGTAAAAAAGCCTCTCTAGTTTTGACCTCTGATCACTGTCCAGATCCTCGGTCTCGTCGATTATTGTTCTGATCTGCTCGGTTATCTTGGGATTGCGCAGGTTCAAAAACTCCCCGCGGTTCTCATAATAGAGGGGAACAGTGGCGCCATCATCCACACTGCGTTTGAAATCATACTTGGAGACATAATCGCCGAATATCCTTCTCGTTATCTGATCGTCTTTGAAAAGGGGCGTCCCTGTGAAGCCGATAAACGATGCATTGGGCATGGATTTTCGCATATTAAGAGCCAGCTGTCCGCCCTGGGTGCGGTGCGCTTCGTCCGAGATCACGATGATGTCGTCCCTTTGGGAGATCGGGTCGCTGAAATTGAACTTGTGGATCAGGGTAAAAATATACCTGTGGTTTTGCTTCAGCAGGGCTTTTAGCTTTGCGCCGCTTTGCGCCCTGATGCTGTTCCTTGCCCCGGCTTTGATATAAGGAACTGCTCCCGCTCCGCTGAATGTCTCGTAGATCTGCTTATCCAGTTCGTTTCTGTCTGTCACGATGAGGAAGGTGTATGCTCCATTCAGCTTACGGTGGATTTTCTGGCATAAGAAGACCATGGAATAGGATTTTCCGCTACCCTGTGTATGCCAAAACACACCCAGTTTCTGCTTTTCCTCCAGGCTGATTTTACCCTCAGCATAGAGCGTTTGTTTGGCTTTGAAGCTCTCCAGGGCTTTAATCACGCCGATGAACTGGTGGTTATGGGCGATGAGCTTGGTAGTTCCATCTAGGGTGCTGTCAAAGAGGATGAAGTTCTCAAAGAGATCCAAAAATCTGCTTTTCTCGCATACGCCCAGGATTATCCGATCTAGAGACACTATTCCGTTATCGCCCTCAGTGATTCGCTTCCATTCGTGGAAGTGCCGGTATTTTGCCGTGATGCTGCCTATTCTGCTCTCCAAACCGTTGCTGAGGATGATGAAGGCATTACAGTAAAACAGCCTCGGAATCACATCCTTGTAATCCGCTAAATTCTTGGTGTATGCAGCATCCAGCTTTACGTGTGCCGCCTTGAGCTCGATGAAAAGCAGGGGAATGCCATTGACGTAGCCGATGATATCGGGACGGCGCAGACGGTGGCTTTTACCATCTATCCACATTTGTCGCACCGCGAGGAAGTGGTTATTCTCGGGAGCGTTAAAATCAAATACTCTGATCCTGACCGTCACCTGCTTGCCTTCGGCGTTGGTGTAGCTTATCGGTATTCCGTCCCGCAGCAGCAAGTACTTTTCCCGGTTCATTTCGCCCAGGGTCTTGATGCTGCTTTCCTGAACAAGAGTATCCAGAGCTTGGCTATAAACACTTTCCGGCAAACCAGGATTGAACTCTCTGATTCTATCCAGGAAATATCTGGTGAGGATAATCTCCCGTTTGTCCTTTCTGCCGAGGGTGCCGTCCGGACCGAACGACTCGGCATCATAAGCCAGAATGGTTTCCCAGCCCAAGCTGTCTTTGAAGAGCTTTATGGAAGTCTGCTCAATTAGTTGGTCTTCGGAATATTCTAAACTCATTGAGTAAAGTCCTGAATACTAGGGTTTGTTGATATCCTTTGCCGTGATAATCCCCATATTAGTTACATATCTGGGGTCAATCCAATCAATGAGAGCACTTCTTGTCTGTGCATCTATCCAATTCCCAGCTTTGTCTTTGGGGCTCTCAAAATATTTGTCCGATAGAATATAGCATTTCTTTTTTGTTCTTGTTAGAGCAACAATGAATTTACTTATCTCATCATCTGTGATAGCATTCTTATCCATAGGAATGACACCATTGTTTGCGCCAACAATAAACACGTGACCCGCAGACAAGCCCTTGCACCCTTCAAATGAAGATAAAACAATTGAGGGCTTCGTACGGTCTTCAACATCTTGCATAGAAGGTAGAAATGTCCTTCTAATTGAGGGTATGTAGTCTGTAGGGATTCCGCTTTGTATCAAGCTTGAAACAACAAAGTCATTATCGCTGCCATCTTGCTCGTTGTTTTTCAGCAGCAATGAGTTTCTAGAATGTTTATCCACAAAATCATCGGGTAAGAGATTATATATTGGTGTTTTGTTGTCGGATGTTTTTTGGATAATGTCCTTTACTAATGGCTTAGGCAGGAAATTCTCCATAAGAAGTCTCCATCCAAGATTAGATTTTATATTCTTTGTTAGACACTTATATGCATTAATGGTCAGATTGACTTCCTTTTTTGATGAAGATTTTCGGGATACATTTGGGCGTGATTTAAGTTCCTTCTGCAATTTGTTTAGGTATTGCGATCTCCCCACTATTAAAACAGTACTATAAGGATCGTCACCCCATGATTCAACAATATCCCGTTGTGTTATTCTATCGATCTCTTGTTTTACATAATCTGCCAATTTGGATGCAGATTTTAACTGTGCATAAGTTATGGTAGGATACTCTTCATTTTCAAGCAACTTTGACCCAATAAAACACTCAAATCTTTTATCAATTCTGTCTTTAAGATAGCCGTTCTGGATTGCCTTTTTAATGATATTCTTCGTTGATTCCACAATAGGCAATGGGCATCTGTTGCAAAAGGGCAATTCGAAGATTTTGTACTCCCCACTTCGATAAAATTCTCTGATATACTTGGGAGATGAACCTTTTTGAGAATAAACAGTCTGATCGTCATCTCCAACTATTAGTATATTGCCATAAGCTGCCAATTCTTGAACGAATGCAATTTCTATGAGATTAAAATCCTGGAACTCATCAATCACAATATTATCGAACGGCTCAGGAATATACTCCCCATCCTTAATGCTATAATAAGCAAGATAGAGGGCATAATCGAAACTAAAAGCATTATAATATTCGCACCGAGCGTGAAATTGATCCTGATCAAAATCTATGTCTTTCAGGTTCTTGAAGTACTCATCGTAATCACTGGTCTTGTAACCAAACATCTTAAAATCATCTCGTATTATGCTTGAAAGACCGGGAAACAAGTCAAATTCTCCTTTGATTTTATGCAAAACACCAATTGCATAAGAATGTAGTGTTTTTACATTAGCACAGGCTCCCAATTTACTCTCCATATCATCCTTTAGCAGGTTAATGAAGGTCATGGCTAAGTTGTTTCCACCTTTTGAAGTACTTAATATTTCGGTAAACGTATAAGTCTTCCCTGTTCCGGGTCCAGCCACTATTATCTTTTTTGGTGCTTTGGACTCTAGTATCTTTTGCTTTAATTGGTCTCTTTCAATAGTTTGGCTTTGGATAATATCTTCAATACTCATTTATACCTCAATTTCTCCCTTCATCAGTTTAGGCAATAATATATCTCTGGCTGCTCTTAACTTGCTGTTTTGTTCTCCAAGCAAACTAGCAAGAGTAAGGTAAGGTTTAACAATTTTAGAATACTCACGCAGTTCATTATCCGAAGGTATTTGTATCTTGAATTCATTTATGAAAGTCTCGAACGCAAAGTTATTTATACCGTTAGCGCTATTAGATTTGTACTGATAAAGTAGACCATTTCTCTGACTGTCGGTTAGAATTAAATAGAAATACTCAGGATTTATTTTGTCATTACACCGAATCAGCTTGGTAAAACTGGCACACATTACGGGAAACTCAAACTGCCTTAGTAATATGTCAGTAACTAGGTTCGTTCTTCCAATGTTCTTGATCTGACCGTTTGATATTTCAAAGATAATGTCTCCCGAAGCTAATTGGCGTGAAGCAAGATTGGAAGCTTTATGATACCGGAGAGGGATGTCCGACATATTTCCTTTGCGAACATCTGGAATGTCTGTCCCACGGATTACATAAGCAGGCTCTGTGAATACTTCAGAATAATCCTCCTCACCCCATCCGCCTCCAATGTAAAAAGCCAGGCAGTCTTTTACATATTCAAAGTGAGTACTGCCTGATCTGCTCAATTCCTGAGTGAATTCTTTATGGATGATCATCACGGCTTCATCAAGCAGTTTGATGCGTTTTAGGTTATTCTCTATCAAATCATCATAAGCGGATAAAATACCTGCTATCTTGCATTGGACCGGAAGGGGAGGGACTCTGATTTCAATATTCTCAAATTTTGTTTTGTTTACTATCGGAGTAGCAACTCCACCTCCAAGAAGTCTAATTTGTGGTGTTATATGTATCAAAAGGTAATATAGGAACTTATAATTGTTGTTTCCGTTCGGGATTATGGAATTTATTTGCTGGTTTGTTAGGCATTCTTGATGATTTATTGCTATCTTACCTATTGTATTCCCTATGCAAGTGAACATTACAGAGTTTGGAGGAAGAAATTGCTTTCTCATTACCTCTTTGCCTATATCTGATATTGTAGAATTTGTCTTTTTGACATAATAATTGTTGTGGTCTAAATCTGTTGGAGTTACAAACAAATAATCTCCACCATAATACTCCTTATGTGCAGTTGGAGGCGTCTTCCCAGTTACAACCATTCCAGTATTAGAGATTTTTTTTTGTTCCCAATTCATACATTCAAATCTGCGAAATTAACCGTAATAGTACTAAATACGATTTCTGCTTCTTTATTCAATTCCGCTAAATTGATATGGATTTCTTTCAGCCGTTCCTCATAGTCAATATCCTCATCCATTGCGGCATCAACACCAACATATCTACCCGGACTGAGGGAATAGTCTTTTCCGGCAACCTCATCTCTGGTGACAACCTTGCAAAGTCCTTCATAATCTGCATATTTGCCCTCCGGGAAGCGGTGTTCCAACCAATGCGCCTGTTTCCAGAAATATTCCACATCATGAAGTAGTCCCGGTTCCCCTTCATCCGGGTTTCCGAAAAGCTTATGATTCAATGGTCTTAATGGAGTGAGCAGGTCTTTGGCATTGAGGGCATCCCATTCTTTGTTTCTTTGCAGCTTGAGTTCTCTGAGTAGTATAGTGAGGCTGTCTGAATATAGCTTTAACAATTTGGTAAGGGTCTTGCCTTGTTCTTTGCAATAGGCTGCTACCTCGTCCAGGGAGAAATCATCAGTGTTTACTTTGTGACATTCTACGGCTAATTCTTGCATGACTTTCAAGAGCTCTTCCAGATTTGAGGAGAAGTTCTTAAGCAGCTTCTGGTCTTCCTCTCGTTTCACGGCACCTATCACGGTCAGGCATACCATATTAAGATAAGAAGATCCCTGAATGGATGAAACATTCTCATCGAGAAGTTTGGCTGCGGCTTGGGCGTTTTGGATGCTTTGCCGGATATATTCATTCCTGGTTGTCTGGAAATAGCTTTCGTCTCCGCGATATAGATGGACAACACACATCAGATTCCTAAGTTGTTCCGGGCTGAAATCGTTTATCTTCTGGGTGACCTTGCGGAATATCTTGCGGGCGTCCAGCATCAGGATCTTGTTCTTGCGATCCGGATCCTTTTCTTTAGCCCTGTCAAAGAACCAGAGGGTGCAGGGCAGGGAGCGAGTGTAAAAGAAATTGTTTCCTATAGCCAACATCACGTCCACGGCTCCGGTTTCCACAAGTTTTCTGCGCAAGTCCTTCTCGCTGTGTCCAGCGTCGCTGGCTGCTGAGGACATCACAAATCCCGCCCTGCCTGTGGGTTTCAGATAGCTATAGAAGTATTGGATCCAGAGGTAGTTGGCATTGTCATTCTTCGGCAAACCAAAGGGCAGGCGGGGATCGTTTTTCACAAATTCCCGGTTTTTATCCACCCCGTCCACATTGAAGGGAGGATTTGCCATCACGAAGTCGCAGGCACCCACAAGGTCATGCTTATCCGCATAGAAGGTGTTCCCTTCCAGGATATTGCCCTGCAAGCCATGCACCGCGAGGTTCATCTTTGCCAGTTTGGTATTGGTTTCCGTCTTTTCCTGCCCAAAAAAGGTGACCTTTTCCGCTGGAGAGAAGCCCTCGTTTTCGATGAAATATCCCGTCTGGACGAACATACCCGCGCTGCCCACAGCCGGATCGAGTACCACGCCGTGATCCGGCTCGATCACATTGACGATGGTATTCACCAGACTAAAAGGAGTGAAGAACTCTCCGCCTTCCTGGGCTCCGGTCATCGCGAATTTATTGAGGAAAAACTCATAGATCTTACCAAAGACATCGCCATTCACTTTCTGCAGAGCTTCCCTATTGAAGATCCGAAGCAATTCCCGCAGCAGTTCATTGCTGAAGATGGTGTAATTGCGGGGCAAGACCCCAGAGAGGGTATCATATTCCTCTTCGATGTCCTTCATCGCCTGGTTGATCTTTCCGCCTGTATCTACTTCATCGCTCAGGTGAACCAGAAAATCGAACTGGGCAGACTCGGGCAAATACATGGCGTTTCGTGCCAGAAAGTCGTTTTTGTTCACTGGACGCTTTCCCCGCTCAGGGTGCTCCGGCAGGTTTTTCTCAATCTCTGCTTTGACGACGATAAAGCGGTTGTAGGCATGCCGGAGAAAGATCAAACCCAACACGGGCATGGAATATTCGCTGGCGGTCAGTTTGCTATTGGCACGCAATTGGTCTGCGGCTTCCCATAAATCGTTTTCCAGTTTCTTGATATTTATCACTAAGACATTCTCCTCTTGAGCAGATACGAGTTCATTATCAGAATATTGATATCTGGTCGTCTTTGGGTGGATAAAATAGCCCAATTATCGTGAAGGGATTGGGAAATCTACGTTGGTGATGCTCAAAAGTAGTCCCCAAGATCAGATACAGATCCCTGTCATTCGCAAGCCTATCGAGTTTATCCAGGACTTGTTTACATGCCAGTCCCTCGTCCTGAGATTTATCAAAACAATTCCAATAAAGCTGACCTATCTCCCAATCCAGGATCTGCATGGTGCTCTTACGCCCAGCGGCATCTGCAAAACTATATTTGAATTCGAAGGGTATCTTGCGTAAAGGATTTCTTGGTACTGTGTCAAATATATTCATTTGCAGCATGTTATCCTTTTGCTTCTGAGTCCATTCTCTTTCTGTAGCTACATATGAGCTTTTTTCCCAGATCGTAGGCTTAAAAACGGCAATTGATGTATTGGTAGGTTCCTGACTAGCATTGATCAATTGGTCGAGGTTATCATAGACATTATGAAGAATAAACTGATTGCGGACATCCCAGGAAGAGACTTCCTCACCGGTGCTTATCTCATCCTCAATATCTGCCAGTCTGTGGCTTTCGGGTCTGAAATCCTTGTGTTTTTCAGTCTTAACCAAGTCAACTTCAATCCACTGAAACTTCTTAAATTGTTGGTTCAGTGGTTTGGCTCGAAATGGAATTGGATATAATCTGATCCAGTTTAAATCCTCATCAAGGCCGGCGGTACACACTGTCTCTATATAGTTTTTTGAGGGGTTGGGATATGTCTTGACCGTGATCAAAACTCTTTTCTTCATAGATGCTCCACGGGAATGCGATTATCTAGATGCTTGAATAACTCTTCCGCCAGATAGTGTCTGTGGCAATCGTTATGGTTAGCTTCAAAACAGGTGAGGGCAATTCTTTTTTCATTAATAACCAGATCAGCAAGCTGCTTAATATCATTAGCCCGCTGAGATAATAGCTTATTTTTATAAACACCAAACAGCTGATCTTTATCCGATATTTCCTTGCGGTAAGTATTGGGAATACCCAATTCCGGCATATGCTTGTAATCTATATTGAGTAGTTTGCATCCACTCGCCAGACGCGAACCAATGAATTCTTTTTTCATGCTGTAGCTGCTAGCCCGCACATCAACCAGCAAATGCACGTTATTCTGGTATAACTGTAAGAGGTATTTTTCCAGGCTTTTTCCTTGGTATCCTATGGTAAAGATCTTAGGATCATCTTCTGAGGGTTGGCAAGCTCTCACCTTTTTAAGTTCAGATGGCGTCAGAAGTTCTTCTAATACTGTGCTATTCAGAGCGTAAAAGGGATAGCGCTGATATACAAAGCGCATTAGTTCAGTTGCTGTCCAATCTTTGAACTGGTGAAGCATGGCATCGAGTTCTGTTAATCTTTTTATGTTTACAAAGAGGGGTCGCTTTTCATGTCTTTGATATTGGTCATTGGATAAGGTCAAAAGGCCTTGTTTCACTAGGTAATCAAGGTCATTTTGCAGTGTTTTCGAATAGGGGCCGAAATGATAGGGGATGAAGTTATAACTTGGCGCCTGAGATGATATACAAGACAGGAACTCCATTTTTTGGATTTGGGTTCTTCCGGTCTTTCCTACCTCCCCAATGATATATAGCAATTCGGTTTGCCTATGATAGATCAAGATATCCTCTAACGAATTGTTTTCTTTGGTTTATCAGGGATGGTGACACGCATATTCCAGTTCTGGCTACTATAGCCATATCCGACTGCGTCATCGAGCCTGTGTTCCCTGTTGTGGGCATTAGCATCTTTCTGTTGCATCCATCCCTCATAGCATTTTCTTTGAATATCACTGTGATTTGGGTAAAGTTATTTGTCAATGAAAATCTTCCAGTTTGTATTCTATCTGTTTGCAACAATTTCCCCCTTCCTTGCTTGATGATTCATAAACAACGCACTTAGAACTTCACAATACCATCACTTTTACATCTTTCTCAGGCATAATAATCAGCTACCTAGGGTGGATACTTTTAAGGGTGACACGCCATCATTTCCAGCAGCATTTCCAGCATCTCCAGCATTTCCAGCAGGAAAGACCAAGGAAAGACCATTTCCCGATTTCCCTGTCAGCTCTGTTGACAGTGTTAATCAAGTGGTCATCAAGCCTTAATCAAGCGTTAATAATTAAGGCTTGATTAAGGCTTGATAAAGAAGTGATGAACGCCAGCAAGACAGGGTGAAAACTGAGAAAGTTTGGATTTTATTGATGTATACCAAGATGTATGCCAATTTTTATGCTGTATCAGATAATGATTCGGGGTGTTCCCATCCATTCATCCATTTCTTTCTTGACTTGAAAAGACTATTGAAATAACTTGCGCATAATTGTATAAAAGCATTTGTATCTTCACAGTTTGAACATGGGAGAAGAGACCGATATGCCTAAATGGGCCAAACTCATACACTTCAGCATAATAGTAATGCTGTGTTCCGTCGCGCAAGCCATGGTTCCACCGCATCCTTTATATCAGGGAACACCGCCAGACTGGCAAGCTCCCGTTATGGAATTGCCGAATTCCCCTGATGCGGGGGATGCTGCTGGAAATAATTCCACAATGCCTGTCGCGTCGATTCTGTCTCCAAAACGCCAGGTGGGCGATCTTCCCCAAAACATACTGGTTTTGATGGTGGAATTCAGCGATGTCCATTTTCGGCTGGAGCCCGAATATCCAGATTATCTGGCGCACGATGCCGCCTTTTTTGAACGCTGGATGTTGCATCTTTCAGATTTTTATCTGGATGCCTCTCACGGCGCTTACGAAATGAATTATACTGTGTATCCTCAGGCCTTCAGACTGCCGCGCCCAATGTCTTATTACGGCAACGACAGCGCGGTGAAGACCGATGCCAATCTACCGCAAATGCTTCCGGATCTGATGCCTTTGTGTTCTGCTCTGATCAATTTCTCGGATTACGACGGCGTGATCATATTCCATGCCGGTCCCGGTCAGGAAACTGATATTTACAAGAATAGGAAACACACAGTTTGGTCCACATTTTTTACCAGAAGGCTCCTGCAATCTTATTTTGATCCCGATAACGACGAATATCCCGGCTTCACCACGCCTGATGGCGCTGTGCTCACCAACGTAGTGATTGTGCCCGAAGATGAGTATCACGACAATTTTCCCGGACCCGAAGAAGAAAACGCCGCGGCATATATCTTCAGCCTGTTCGGAGTTCTGGCACATCAGTTTGGCCATACTCTGGGTCTCCCCACTCTGTTTGACGGCTACTCCAGCGATGGTGAAAGCCAGGGCATAGGAAATTGGGGATTGATGGGCACCGGAGTGTGGAATGCCAGCGGCAATGTTCCCGCGCAATTGTGCGCCTGGAGCCGTTACTATCTGGGCTGGGAAGAAGCTGTGGTGATAGACAAAGCCACGGAAAACTTGAGCCTGGATCACTTTCTGAACCATCAATCCGATGCCACCCGGCTCTACAAAATCCCGATCTCGGACACGGAATATTTTCTGATCGAAAACCGCCAGCAAAATCCCGACGGCAGTACGGCGCCAGCCAGTCCGGACAATCTCGACATCCTCTGGCCCAGCTATTCCTTCAAGCTCCTCCCCGATGGCGAACAGGACTATTATGACGAAGGGCAACTGATCCCCTATTTCAATTTTTCGAAAAACCGATACACCGGCAGTGAATGGGATTTCTTCCTGCCCGGATACGGACTGGATCCCCGCACCGATGGCAGCGGCATTCTGATCTGGCACATCGATGAGTATGTGATCGCGGAGAAATTCACGCCGAATTTTGACCTCAACCGGGTAAATGGCTTCGCGCCGCACAAAGGAGTAGATCTGGAGGAAGCAGATGGATATCAGAATCTGGATACGTCTGTGATGAGCGAATATAAACATGGAGGGCCATACGACAGTTTTCGCGCCGGAAACAACGATTATTTTGGCGATTCAGAACACAACGGTCTCCTGTCGATGCCCACCAGTGAAAGCTACTATGGCGGCATCCCTCTGGAAATATACGACATCAGCGAAAGCGGCAATCAAATGACTTTCAGCGTGCGCTTTGCCTGGCGTTTAGATGCCGGCTTTGAGGGCGAAAGCTCACTGCCCGCATCGGTCCTGGATTTCGATAGCGATGGTTCTGATGAGATTTTCTATCCCATGCCGGACGGCAGATTGGCCTTGTTTGCCAACGACACCATTGCAGAGGGCTTTCCGGTCTACGGGCAGAGCATAAGTCAACTGTATACCTGGGACGGAGCCGATATATATCTACCGATTCAGGACAGTACTTTTGCCAGATTGGGAAAGATGGATCCGGATAAGATCCTCTTTCATGTGAATCTGAACCACCATCACTGGCTGAGCCATCCCGTGGATACGGGGGAAAAGCTATACCTGCCGCTTTATGATGAGACTCTGAAGAAAAACACCATAATCCGTTTCGACAAAAGCCAGGCCGTCATCGATGACGATAGCATCAAGCTGGATGGGGAGATGAGCTCAAACCTCAGTTGGATAGATGGCAAGCTCTTTGCCCTGCTCCGGAGTGAGCACGAGGATCAATACAGCCTGATGCGCTGGGATGAGAACAGGGCCGAATTGCGGGTCGATCCTATCGCCCTGCCTGCGGATTCTTTGGCGTTCGCGCTGTTTGCCGCCCCTTTGAACGATGAATTGAACCTCATCGCACAATGTCCCTCCAGCCTCTATGTATTCGATCTTAACGACAATGGCGTAAGCCTGCGCAATGGCTTCCCCGTTGCCTTTCCGGACAGCGCGAGGGCAGCCATCACGATTCAGGATTGGGATTATAACGGCAGTCTGGATCTGATCGCCGGCAGGTCAAACCGCGTATATATCTTCGACCACAGGGGTTCGGATATCAGCTCCATATATTTCAATATGGACCTTCATGCCGATTCCCTGGCGGCAGGAGCCATCGCCCTGGATCTGGATGGAGATGGCAAGCTGGAATTGACTTCCGCGCTTAACCGCAATCGCCTCATGGTGTGGGAAGAAAGCTCCCGCATCAAACCCGGTTATCCCCATTCCTTTGCCAAACGAGGGCGGCATTTGCCCTTTGTGACTTCCGGTGTGGATAGCCTGTATTATATCTGCATGGCGGCAGATGACGGTACGATATTCCGCAAAGAACTGCCGGATTATCGTCCCGAAACCGTGGATGCCAGCTGGATCTGTGAATATGCCAATCTGCGCAGAACCGCATCCCGCGGACCTTCCCAATCTCAAAATCAATATGAAAGCAGCAGCACTTTTGTGGAAGATGAATTGTATTTTTTCCCCAATCCCCTCAAACAAATATATGGGTCTCAGATCAAACTTTCGGTGATGCCCACGCAAGATATGGAAATAGTACTTGCCATTTACGATATCACCGGAAACTTGGTTTTCAAACAAAAAGCGATGGCATATGCCTATCTGCGCAATCTGGATGCCTTTCAGATTCCGGCTTACAAGCTTAGCAGCGGCATATATCTGGCTGTCATAAAAGGCGGTGGCAGCACCAAGCGCCTCCGTTTTGGAATAGAGAAGTAATTTTAGGAGCGATACATAGATGAAGCGATATATAACAGCTCTGGTGATGATCAGCCTCGCCCTCTGCCTGATGGCAGAAAGCGTGAATGACGGCTCGGATTATGGTTACAAATTCTTGAACATCCCCATCAACCCGGTTAGCAACGCACTGGCGGGCAAGGGATTGAACAATCCTTCAAACATGACTGCGTGGCTGTGGCAACCAGCGTCTTCGGCGATGCACTCTTACCGCAGTGCCTCTGCCTCTCACAGCAATTGGATCGGAGACACGGCATACACCGCATTGGTATACTCCTATGCCCGACGCAATTCCCACATCGGTCTGGCCTTGCGGAATCTCACTTATGGCGAGATCGAAAAGCGCGATGATATCGGCAGCCTATTGGGATACTACAATCCCACGGATATCGCGGTCAGTGGCAACTATGCGCTGCGTATCACGCCAAATCTGTATGCCGGGGCAAACCTCAGCGTTGCCTATCAAAAGCTGGATACGGCGTCTTCCCTGGCCTTGTTCACGGATATCGGACTCACTACGCTGACATTGTTCAAAGATAGTCGCATCTCTGCATCAGTGCGCAATCTGGGCGTAAGTAACAAGCTGGACAAAGAAAGTGTGAAACTACCCCTCAGCTACGATCTGGACGCTTTCAAGGGCTTTGAGATTGGTGAACAGTATCTGGGCGTTGAAGCGGGCATGAGCCTTCCTGCGGATGCGGACCTGCAAGCTCATCTGGCGGCGGAAGTAAATCTGCTGGAGCGTTTGAGCCTGAGAGCGGGCTATAGATTCAATCACGATTCGGCGGATATCAGCGCGGGCTTTGGCCTGAATATATCCTCATTTGTGATAGATTACGCCTTTGTGCCCTATGATGAGGGTCTGGGCGATGTACACAGTTTTGGCATAAGCTACATATTCTAGATATTTTGCAGGGCATGGCAATAAAAGGATTATATGAGTTTCGATAGTTTGGTTGATAGACGACTCCTTGGGTTTCAATTACCTCTGATAGCGCTGCTTGCGTTTACAATCGCGCTCGCGAGCATACCGGGTTCCTGCTACGCTGTGCCACAATATAGCGATGGCCAAATCCTGTTCAAAACCACGCAAAGCACCTATCTGAATGGCGCCAAGACCGGTTTGGGAGCTTTCGATAGCTACCTTGCCCAGCACGGACTGAAGAGCATCGAAGCGATAAAAGGAATGCCTGCAGGAAATTACTTCAGCGCTGAGCTGAGCATTATGCCCGATCTTCAGCAGATGAAGAGCCTCAGCTTTCCCGGCATCAGCTATGTGGAACCCAACTATCTGCGCAAACTTCAAGGCAATCCCAACGACCCCCTTTTCCCCAGACAACTGCACAATTTGGTGAGCCTGCCTCCCGCGTGGGATTACGGTACCGGCAATCAACAGATAATAGTTGGCATAATCGATAGCGGTATGCTGATCAACCATCCAGATCTGGCAGGCAATGTGTATAGAAACCTCGCGGAGATCCCGGATAATGGGATCGATGACGATGGGAATGGTTATGTGGATGATTGGTGCGGCTGGGACTTTGCCGATGCGCCCCAGATGAGCGATGTGGCATTGGGAGACTATCTGGAGCAGGATAACGATGTGGAAGATGAGAACTTTCACGGTACTCACGTGTCCGGAATCGTGGGAGCCATGGGAAACAATGGGCTGGGAATCAGCGGAGTGTGCTGGAATGTTCGCTTGATGCCCATCAGAGCAGGCTTTCGAACTACAGAGGCAGGCTTCCTGCAGGATGACGATGCCGCCGCCGCCATCATCTATGCCGCGGATAACGGCTGTCACGTGATCAATATGAGTTGGGGCGATCCCAATTACTCTGCCATCATCGCCGATGCTTGCGAATATGCCTACAACAAAGGGGTGACCCTTGTGGCATCCTCCGGTAATGACGGCGGACCCATTATGAGCTATCCCGCCAAGCTTTCCACAGTGATCTCTGTGGGTAGCGTGAACGCCGCCAAAGTGCTCTCAAGCTTTTCCAGCTACGGCTACGATCTGGATCTGGTAGCGCCGGGTGAGGGGGTTATCTCCACTTACAAGGACAGCGGAGCCGA
>Ga0265294_10004874_pt1 | contig 16544 bp, 15 predicted proteins | sample MunlanPumphouse3_FD_192504 | JGI IMG/M metagenome (GOLD analysis project Ga0265294, IMG submission 192504) | Groundwater microbial communities from a municipal landfill in Southern Ontario, Canada - Pumphouse #3 | ecosystem: Environmental > Aquatic > Deep subsurface > Groundwater | place...
TGGCTGATCCACAAACTCTCCTATCGCTTCACCAACCACCAGAACCTGCACGTGCGCGGCTACAAGGAGAAAGGCAACATCAGCACGCCGCTGGAGCTGGTGATCGAGAACCAGACCGACCGCTTCAACCTGGTGATCGACGTGATCGACCGGGTACCGACGCTCGGCCCCGCCGCCGCCCACGTCAAGGAGCGCATGAAGAACGCCATCATCGACAACCTGGCGTTCGCCCACGAACACGGCCGCGACCGCGACGAGATCGTCAACTGGAAGTGGCCGTACTGACGCGCGCCGTTGCGCGGGGATGCGGCGTCTCGCCGTAACCCGACGAGCTATTCGTCGGGTTACGGTCCGGCAGCCGTTTTAAGGAAACGCTGAAATGACAGAGCCCAGTTAAACAGAGTCCGGTTAATCAGCGTTTCCTTGATGATCGTGCCAGCCTGCCCCGGCAAGGCTTAATGCCCGATCGTGGACTTCAAGCCCCTGTCTTTCCGATCGTTTGTCGTTTGCCGGCCAGTGGTGAACTGTACCGAGCTTATTGTTTCCAGATCGGTGATACATTTGCGTCAGAGAATATATGCTTGACAGTATATACGGCGATCCATATATTGATGGCCATGATGATCGAACCCGATGGCTTCTTCCGTGCCCTGGCCGACCCGACCCGCCTGCGCTGCCTGATGCTGCTCCAGCAGGAGGGCGAACTGTGCGTGTGCGAACTCACCTACGCGCTTGACGTGGTGCAGCCCAAGGTCTCGCGCCACCTCGCCCAGCTACGCGAGGTAGGGATCGTGAGCGACCGGCGTCAGGGGCTTTGGATCTACTACCGACTGCATCCGGATCTGCCGGAATGGGCGAAAGACACGCTGAAAGCAACAGCGCAGGGGGTTGCCGCCATGCAGCCTTTTGCGCGTGACCGGGACGTGCTTCGCAGGATGCCAAACCGCCCCGGTGGTCACTGCTGCGTGGTCTGATACAACAATCCGAAAAACTCTCGACTGGGCCAGGGATCTCCATGACGATCCAAGCAGTTCACAACGTGCTGTTTTTATGCACCGGCAACTCGTGCCGCTCGATTCTGGCGGAGGCCACCTTCAACCATCTGGCTCCGGCGGGCTGGCACGCAATGAGCGCGGGCAGCAAGCCGACCGGTCAGGTGCATCCCCGCTCGCTGGCGCTGCTCGTCCGCGAAGGGATTTCGACCGCGGGCTACTCCAGCAAGTCCTGGAACGAGCTGCCGGTGACCCCTGACATCGTTATCACCGTCTGCTCCAACGCCGCCGGCGAGACTTGTCCCGCTTATCTCGGCACGGCGCTACGCACCCACTGGGGCGTGGAGGATCCGGCTCATGCGACCGGCACCGACGCGGAGATCGATGCCGCGTTTGAGCGCGCCTACCGCACACTGCGCGCGCGCATCGAGGCGTTTTTCGCCCTGCCGCTCGCCGGGCTGCAAAAGGACCCCGCCCGCCTGCAGGTGGCGCTGGATCACATCGGCACGCAGGTGCCGTAATTACTCTACTGACCTTGAGCGAGGCGTACTCATGAAGACCATCCAGGTATTTGATCCGGCACTCTGTTGCAGCACGGGCGTGTGTGGTGTGGACGTGGACCAGGCGCTCGTCACGTTTGCCGCCGATGTGGAGTGGGCCAAACGGGCCGGCGCGCGCATTGAGCGCTTTAATCTGGCCCAGCAACCCTTGGTATTCGCGCAGAACCCGGTAGTGAAGGCGTTTCTGGAACGCTCAGGCCAGGAGGCGCTGCCGCTGATTCTGGTCGACGGCGAAGTGGCGTTGGCCGGCCGCTATCCGACCCGCGGCGAACTTGCCCGCTGGGCCGGCATTGCGACGCCGGTGGTCGAGCTGAAACCGTCCGGCGGCTGCTGCAGCGGTGGGAGCTGCTGCTGAGTGGCTGAAGCTGAAGAATCGCACAACAGTTCCGAGGGAGACCAAGGCATGAAATTCCTCGACCACCCGCCGCGCTTTCTCTTTTTTACCGGCAAGGGCGGTGTCGGCAAGACTTCGCTCGCCTGCGCCACGGCGATCCATCTCGCCGAAGCGGGCAAGCGGGTGCTGCTCGTCAGCACCGATCCGGCCTCCAATGTAGCCCAGGTGTTCGGCGTTGCCATCGGTCACCGCATCACCGCCATCGCGGGGGTGACGGGGCTGTCCGCGTTGGAGATCGATCCGCAGGCCGCCGCGCAAGGCTATCGCGAGCGCATCGTCGGACCAGTCCGTGGCGTGCTGCCTGAGGCGGTGGTCCGCGGTATTGAGGAGCAGCTCTCCGGTGCCTGTACCACCGAGATCGCCACCTTTGACGAGTTCACCGCGCTATTGACCGATCCCGGCCTGCTGGGCGACTACGACCACATCGTGTTCGACACGGCGCCGACCGGGCACACCATACGGCTGCTGCAGCTGCCCGGGGCGTGGAGCGATTTTCTCGAATCCGGCAAGGGCGATGCCTCCTGCCTCGGGCCGCTCGCGGGGCTGGAGAAGCAGCGTGCCCAGTACAAAGCAGCGGTGGACGCGCTGGCCGATGCCGACCGTACCCGACTGGTCCTGGTGGCCCGCGCCCAGCACTCCGCGCTGCGCGAAGTGGCGCGTACCCAGGAAGAACTCGCGGCCATCGGGTTGACGCACCAGCACCTGGTGATCAACGGCCTGATGCCGGCGGACGAGGCGGCCGATGATGCGCTTGCCGCTGCGGTCATCGAGCGCGAACGCGCGGCGCTGGCCGCGATCCCTGAGCCGCTGCGGGCGCTGTCGCGCGATCAGGTCGCCCTCAGGCCGTTCAATCTGGTGGGCCTGGAGGCGCTGCGGCAGATGTTCAGCGGAGTATCCGAAGCGGCGGACGCAGAGCCCGTTGCGGCGCCGACGCTCGATGCCCCGCGCCTCGGCACGCTCGTCGACGCGATTGCCGCCGACGGTCACGGCCTCGTCATGCTCATGGGCAAGGGCGGCGTGGGCAAGACCACCTTGGCTGCCGCCATCGCAGTCGAGCTGGCACGCCGCGGCCTGCCCGTGCACCTGACGACCTCCGACCCCGCCGCCCACCTGACCGAAACGCTTGCCGCCGAGGTCGAGAACTTGGCCGTGAGTCGGATCGACCCGCAGGTGGAAACCGAGTGCTACCGCCAGCAGGTGCTCGCCACCCGGGGCAAGGAGCTCGACGCCGAGGGCCGGGCGCTACTCGAAGAGGATCTGCGCTCGCCCTGCACCGAGGAAATCGCGGTGTTTCAGGCCTTCTCACGCATCATCCGCGAGGCGGGCAACAAGTTCGTGGTGATGGACACTGCCCCCACCGGCCACTCGTTGCTGCTGCTGGATGCCACCGGTGCCTACCATCGCGAGATGATGCGGCAGGCGGGCGACAAGGGGCTGCACCTTACCACGCCGCTCATGCGGCTGCAGGACCCGAAGCGCACCAAGATCCTCATCGTCACGCTGGCCGAAACCACACCCGTGCTCGAAGCGGCCGGCCTGCAGGCCGACCTGCGCCGCGCCGGCATCGATCCCTGGGCCTGGATCATCAACCACAGCGTTGCTGCCGCCGCGCCCCACTCGGAGCTGCTGCGGGCACGTGCCCGCAATGAGCGGCCTCAGATTAAGGCCGTGGCCACGCACCATGCCCACCGCTACGCCGTGGTTCCGCTCTTGGCGCAGGAGCCGGTCGGCGTCGAGCGGTTGCATGCCCTAATGAGCCCAGGATGATTCCCTTACAAGCGACCAATATAACGAACAAGTCGACGAACTAGTGGCCATCGCGGCGGCAGTCGCCGCGACTCGGTGTCTCAAATGAGGACATGTTGTGCGCTGTGAGAATGGCCCAGAGGGTCACGTACCTGCCGCAAAGGTGCTGGATTTGGCCAGTCGGCTGCTCGGGGCGGAGGTCGTCGATTCCGTGGTGAAGGCCGCTAGAGAGGCTGCCCGGTCTGGAGAAAATCCCTGTGTCTGCTCAAAGTAGTGAAACAGCTGGCAAGAAAGCCACCGGCGCGCCGATGGGTGTATTCGAGCGCTATCTCACCGTGTGGGTGTTCCTGTGCATCGGCGCCGGCATCGTGCTCGGTCAGGCGTTGCCGACGCTGTTCCACGCCATCGGCGCGATGGAGGTAGCCCACGTCAACCTGCCGGTAGCGGTGCTGATCTGGCTCATGATCATCCCGATGCTGCTCAAGATCGAGCTCAAGGAGATCAAGGGCGTGCGCCGCCACTGGCGTGGGGTGGGCGTGACGCTGTTCGTCAACTGGGCCGTCAAGCCCTTCTCCATGGCGCTGCTCGGCTGGCTGTTCGTCGGCTACCTGTTTAGGCCTTATCTGCCGGCCGACCAGATCGACTCCTACATCGCGGGGCTCATTATCCTCGCGGCCGCGCCGTGTACCGCCATGGTGTTCGTCTGGAGCCACCTCACGCGCGGCGAGCCGCACTTCACCCTCTCGCAGGTGGCGCTCAACGACGTGATCATGATCTTCGCCTTTGCGCCCATCGTGGGACTGTTGCTGGGGCTATCCGCCATCACCGTGCCCTGGACGACGCTATTTCTCTCCGTGGTGCTCTACATCGTCGTGCCGCTCATCGTCGCCAATCTTTGGCGCCGCTGGCTGCTCGCCGTTGAGCACGGCTACCGGCGCCTGCAGCGGGTGCTCGGAATCATGCAACCGGTCTCGCTGGTCGCGCTGCTTGCCACGCTGGTGCTGCTGTTTGGTTTTCAGGGCGAGCCGATCATTGCGCAGCCGCTCGTGATCGGCCTGCTCGCCGTGCCGATCCTGATCCAGGTGTTTTTCAACGCGGGGCTCGCCTACCTGCTCAACCGCGCGGTGCGCTCGCCGCACTGCGTGGCTGGCCCCTCGGCGCTGATCGGCGCCTCCAACTTCTTCGAGCTCGCCGTCGCCACGGCCATCGTGCTGTTCGGCTTTCAGTCGGGCGCGGCGCTCGCCACTGTAGTGGGTGTGCTGATCGAGGTGCCGGTGATGCTTACGGCGGTGAGCGTGGTCAACCGCACCCGCGCCTGGTATGAGCGGCGCGTGGGAGTACTGAGCTACGAGGAGTGCTGCCCGGGCGGCCTGCCCTTGCACAAAGGGCACTGACAGATTCGAACTGCGTGCACTCGCAAGGCCGCTGCCATCACCCGCTTACCATTGCACTGCCGATGGTACGGTGGGGAGTCCTAGTAACGGCCAGCGCTTTGCCACGTCCAGCCCCGGACCCGTCCCGGCGCATGGGCGATCAGTGCCGAGAGTACGATCACCAGGGTGAACAACTCGGCGCGCCAGGCCGGCGCGGCCAGCGCCGCGGCCAACAGCAGCACCTTGAGGACGATCGCTATGCCTTTCAGTTGCAGCAGCCAAGCTGCACTCGATGCGAGGTACAACAACGACAGCGCAACACCTGAGCCGACGGTGAGATACCAGAACGCCAGCCACCGCTCCTCTTCCAGCGCGAACAGGAACCCGCCGCCGATCCCGGCGACACCGATCAGATGTACGGCACGCAGCGCAATGTTGAGCCACCGCTGACTGGGAAAGTGGCGCGGCTCGGGAGGGAACAGCAGGCGCTTCAACGTGGCGAGGTCCATGGTCTTTCTCCGTTTGGCCGGCAGGTATGTCCACATCGGCTCTTGATGCCTGTTCAATCGGCAGCGCCTTGCCCTTGATCCGGTAATAGGATGCCCAACGTCAGCATAGAATCCCAGCAAACGGAATGAAGCGGCCCATATCGGCCCGTCGGATCGGCTGGCCCTCGGGCACCTCCACCAACCCATTGGCCCAGGATGCCGAGATCAGCACCCCGGAGCTTTGGTTGGGGTAGATCTGCACGGCGGCTGCACCGTCATCCGCGGTGATGAGCCGTGCGCGCAGGTACTCCCGACGCCGGCGATCCGGCCGCGGCCAGTCGAAGTCGGCCCGGACCTGCATGACGGGCGGCGGGGCGATGTCGGCCACGCCCTGCATGCGCAGCAGGAACGGGCGGACCAGCAGGGCAAAGGTCACGAAGACTGCAACCGGGTTGCCGGGCAGTCCGATGAAGGACACCGGCCCAAGGCGGCTGCTGGCGAACGTTACCCGCCCAGGGAGTACATCGGCCGCAGGGGCGCGCTGGCGGGGTTGTGGAAGTCGTGCCGGGCGGGCTTGCGGGCGATGGCCTGGCGGATCACGTGCTTGATCTCGTCATCCGTGCAGCCCGTCTGCAGCGCCTGCGCGAGCGGTACGCTGTTGTCCTGCCCCAGGCACAGCACCAAGTCGCCCTGCGCGGTAAGGCGCACGCGGTTGCAGCTGTCGCAGAAGTGCTGCGACAGGGCGGAGATCACGCCGATGCGCAACGGCTCGCTGCCCACCCGGTAGTAGCGGGCGGGTCCGGCGTCCTTGCCGGCATGCAAGGGGATGAGGTCACGGCCGAAGTGGCGCATGAGCCGCTCCAGGATCTTGCCGGCCGGGTAGTGGTGGGGGCTGCTGCGGGCGCCTTGGTGTCCCACCGGCATGGTCTCGATGAAGCGCAGTTCGACGCCGTGGGAGAGCGCAAACTCGCTCATCTGCTCGATCTCGTGGTCGTTGATGTCCTGCAGGACCACCATGTTGAGCTTGAGCGGGCTGAAGCCCGCCGCGAGGGCGGCATCAATGCCGCGGCGCACCGCGATCAGATCCCCGCCGCAGGTGATGCGTGCGAAGGTGGTCGGATCGAGTGAATCGAGCGAGATGTTGAGGCGTTGTATGCCCGCCTGGCGCAGCCGCACGGCGCGGCGGTCGAGCAGGTGGCCGTTGGTGGACAAGGAGAGATCCGCCAGACCAGGCAGCCGGCGGATCTGCGCGGCAAGCTCCGGCAGGTCGTGCCGCAGCAGCGGCTCGCCGCCCGTCAGGCGGATCTTGCTCACGCCGAGTTCCGTGAACAGGCGCGCCAGCCGGACAATGTCCGGGGCGCCGAGCAAATCGGCCCGCCTGCTGCCCATGGCGTCGTTCGGCATGCAGTACGCGCAGCGGTAATTGCAGTGGTCGATCACTGACAGGCGCAGGTAGCTGATGCTGCGACCGAACGAGTCGATTAATCCGCCCATGGGCAAATCCTCTGCATAGCATATGCGTTCTACTGTTTCAGCGTTGAAGGCAAAAACGGTGCCAGAGCACAAGCGGCCGGTGCTAGAGGCCGTTATCATCCTCGGAGCGGTCATGGATGTCGTACTTCTTCATCTTCTCCCACAGGTTCTTGCGGCTGATGCCGAGGTAGGTGGCTGTCTGGCCTAAATGCCAGGCGTGCTTGGTCAGTGCCCGCTGGATGTAGGCGCGCTCGCAGGCGCGCAGGTACTGATTGAGATCATCGCCGTCGAGCGACACATCAGGTCGCGCACCGTGAGGCTGGGAGGCGAAATCCTCGAACAGGTGTTCCGGCCGCAGGAGTGCGTGCGGGGTGAGAATACAGGCCCGCTCGATGCAGTGTTGCAACTCGCGGATGTTGCCAGGCCACGGATATTCCAGCAGCGCCCTTTCCGCATCCGGGTCCAGCGTCTTGCGCTCCCCCGGATGCTGCTCGTTGAACTGCTGCAGAAAGCGTTGCGCAAACCACAGGATGTCCTCCTTGCGCTCGCGTAGCGGCGGGATGCGCAGGTGGATCACGTTGATGCGGTAATAGAGGTCCTCACGGAACTGGCCTTGTTCCACCATGCTCTTCAGGTCGCGGTTGGTGGCGCAGATCAGGCGCAAATCCACGTCGATCGCGCGCTCGCCTCCGACGCGCATGATGCGCCGCTCCTGGATGGCGCGCAGCAGGCGTACCTGCATGCCGAGCGGCATCTCGCCGATCTCGTCAAGCAGCAGCGTGCCGCCATGCGCCAGTTCGAAGACGCCTTTTTTGGCCCGCACCGCGCCCGTGAACGCCCCTTTCTCGTGGCCGAACAGTTCCGCTTCGAGCAGCGTTTCGGTCAGCGCGCCGCAGTTGACCGCGACGAAGGGCCGTGCGTCGCTGTTGCGCCTGCACCTATGCAGTTGGCGCGCCACATGTTCCTTCCCGACCCCCGACTCGCCCGTGAGCAGTATGGCGCTGGCCCGTTCCGCAAGGCGCGGCAGCATCTCCTCGATACGCCGCATGACAGCGGAGAGGCCGAGCGTGGACGGATGCGCCGGGGAAGCCGAAAACGCGGAAGACTGGACGGATAGTTCGCGCACCTTGACGATAAGCTGCTCCAGATCGAACGGCTTCGTGACGTAATCCGCCGCGCCCAGTTTGAGCAGCTTGACCGCCTTGTCGATGGATCCATAGCCGGTAATGAACAGGAACGGCGGCCTGCGTGCCCGCTCCAGCACGCGCTCGAACAACTCCTCGCCGCTCATGTCGGGCAACCGTATGTCGCTGATGACCAGCGCATAGTGCTTGTGGCCGATGGCCTCATAGGCACTGCCCGCATCCTGGTGCCAGTCCACCGCGAAGCCTTCCAGTTCGAAGCGATCGCACAGGGACTCACCCATGATCGGGTCGTCCTCCACAAGACAAAGGCAGGTTCGCTGGACAGTCATGACGCGAGTTCCCCAATGGGCAGGGTAATGGTGAAGCAGGTATGGCCCGGCACGCTCTCGACGTGAAACTCGCCGTTGAGTTGCTGAATGATCTGATAGCTCACCCACAGCCCAAGCCCGTGGCCGGCTTCGGATAGGGGTGAGAACGGCTCGAACAGGTGCTTCATCTGTTCCGGCGGAATGTGCTTGCCGTCGTTTTCCACTTCGATGTGCAGATGACGCTCTGCACTAGAGACATGGCATCGCACATGGCCCTTTTCCTGAGTTGCCTGTACCGCATTGAGCACCAGATTGATGAGAGTTTGGCGGACCGGCGTGGAAGGCAGATCGACCGGTTCCGACAAAGCATTGTCCCATACCAGGCGGATCGATTTCTTTCCGATATCCGACGCGACCAGCGTGCGGACATCCTCAATATCCTGAGGGCTCAGGCGTTGGCTGCCGGGTTTTGCCTCCACCAGCAGCGCTCCCACCGTATCGCGAATCTGCAGCAGGCCGCGTTCGAGCAATGAGAGGGTCTTTACCGTGCGCGGATCAAGCGTGCCGTGGCATTTGAAGGTATTGATGGCGTTTAGCATGCCGCCCAGGGGATTGTTGATTTCATGGGCAATGCCCGCGGTCAGACGGCCAATCGCGGCCAGGCGATCCGAGATCACCATCTGCTTTTCCAGCGACTCCTTTTCCTTGAGTTCGAGCAGCATGCGCTTGAAGCTCGCGCCCACCTGCCCGATCTCGTCCTTCGATTCATACAGCTCGCAGGTCAGGTGTTGCGGGATCGTCGCGCCGATCCTGCCCATGCAGTCGGCAAGCTTGACCAGCGGCTTGGCCATGTGATGGCCCCAGTACCAGCTCATCGGCAACAGCACGGCGAGGCTGAGGAGCGTAATGAAGGCGGCGCGCTTGGCGATATTCAGGAAGCGCGGCATGAACAGTGACCGCGAGTAGCCCATCACCAGCGTGCCGAGCGGCACGTCGTCCGAGATCAGCGGGGTGATCATGTAGAGGTGGTCCGAACGCGGCGGCTCGATGACGGCCGAAGTGGGTCGCGTATGTTGACTGACCGCATGCAGCAGAAAGGCCTGTTCGGGACCGACTTCGGCGATTTCTTTCAGTACCGGATATTGGCGCGGCCGGGTGGACACAAACACGCGCCCGGCGGTATCCAGCACCATGATGATCTCGGCCTGAATGGCGTCTTCGTGCAGGGCCGGTGCGTAGGGCGAGTTGATGATCTCGAAGGCCTGCCAGACGTCGTCGTGCAGCAGCGCCGGCACCAGGGTCTTCGCCAGCACCCGGCCCATGCTCTCGGAACTGATGAGCAGATCCTGGCGCAGGTCGTCATAGGTGCGAAACATCAGTGAGGCGGTGACGATGGTCGCCGTTACCAGGACCAGGATGGTCGCCCGGAGCGGGATCTTGTAGCGGAAACTAAGGTTGCGTAACACGCGTCTTGCCCATTACGTAGGTCTTCATCTGCGCAATTTCACCGAACAGCGCCGGCTCGCCTGCGATGAAGCCATCGAGGTTCAGGCGTTCAAGCAGCAGACGGCCCTCCGGATCCGCATGCATGCCCAGCAGGACCGACCGCAGGGCGGCCACCGCGCTCTGCGCCACACCGGTACGCGCAACGAACGGCGGGAAGCCGTACGTGGGCGAGGTCTCGACGATGCGGGTCTGTGCGGTGAGTTCCGGGTGCAGCTTTGCCAAGGTATCCCAGACATAGCCATCCACTGCGCCGCCGTCGGCCAATCCCGCCGCGACCGCCTCCACCACCTTCCGATGCGCCCAGGTGAAAAACGCCTTGCGGAAGAAGCGTTGGGGATCGGCGCCCATCTGCAGCAACCGGTACTGCGTCACCAGGTAACCGGAGTTGGAGTCCGGATCGGCGTAGGCAAACACCTTGCCGCGCAACTCGGCGAGGGATTGGGTCCGGGTGTCGGCGGCCGGGACGATCAGGTACGACCGATACAGCGGCTGGTCCTGGTAGACGGGCACCGCCAGGAGCTGCAGCCAGGAGGCGTAGCGCGTATAGGGATAGCCGCAGATCCAGGCGAAATCCAGTTTCTTCTCCAGCAACAGATCAATAATGGCGCGGTAGTTCGCCCGCTGGGTAAAGACCACGGGCCGCTGCAGGCGCTGCTCCAGATACGACCGCCACCGTTCGAGCGAAGCGGTGAGATCGTCCAGGAATACCGGCGTCAGGCCGATGCGCACCGGCTCAAGGGCCGTCGGCCCTGATTGGGCCAACGCCATGGCGGGGGCAAGCCAGGCGAACAGGATCATTGCGAGGGCAAGATGCCGGGGCCGCTTCATGTGCAAGTCAACCGTGCTTGGTCCGGAAAGAAGCGCAACTCTGCCGCGTCGGGATATGTCGGTCAGGTGCCGATGCACCGGGGCAGATGCCGGCAGTATAGCACGGGCCATGGAACGGTTTGGAAGCAACCGGTAGCCGCAGCGCCCGGTTCCCTGCCTCGGGTCGGCGTGGCCATAAGCATAATCATTGCTAATGATATTTAGGCGCTCCGTCGCAATGTTACCAAGCGGTAACAGCCTAGCCGCGTGCGCTGTTACGGATCGGTAACAGCGCGGTTGGCGCTCGCCGTCCCACTTCCAACTGTGGCACAGGTATTGGGGCGTTAGGACTGTGGCTCGCAAGTTGCTTTGGGATTGCACGATGCTCGCTGCGCTGCGTCAGGGCGATGCGGGAGAGGTCAATGCTCGTAAAAAATAGAATACGAGGAGTCGATTGATGAGTGAAGAATTGCGTTTGTCGTCGCGCGAGACGCGGGGCAAGCCCGGCGTGAAGCGCTACGCCATGGTGATCGATGTGCGCCGCTGCATCGGTTGCATGGCCTGCCAGGTGGCCTGCAAGGCGGAGTACGACGTGCCGCTGGGCGTATTCCGTACCTGGGTGCCGTACCGCGTGGTGGGCACCTATCCTACCGTCAAGAAGCAGTTCCTGCCGCGCCTGTGCAACCACTGCGACGATCCGCCGTGCGTGCGTGCTTGTCCGGTGGGCGCGACGTTCAAGGTGGAGGACGGCGGTTTCGTGCTGCAGAACTACGAGCGCTGCATCGGTTGCAAGGCGTGCATGGCCTCCTGTCCCTACAACGCCCGTTTCATGCTGCCGGAGCATCGCACCACCAGCAAGATCACCAGCGTCGTCGACAAGTGCACCTTCTGCTACCACCGCGTCTCGCAGGGACTGGTGCCCGCCTGCGTGCAGACCTGCATCGGCCGCGCCCGCGTCTTCGGCGATCTCAACGATCCGAACAGCGAGGTCTCGCAACTGGTCGCGCGCCATGCTACGCAGGTGCTACGGCCCGAGGAGGGCACCAAGCCGCACGTGTTCTATATCGGCGGCGACCGCAACCTCACCGAGTACGGCCGCGCGCTGTACGGAAAGAGCGACTATCTCGACGGCGAGCGCGCGATGTTCGACCGCAATCACAAGATCTGACCGGAGGCAACCCCAATGTTGGACTACACGGTGTTTCATACCATCGCCTGGCCGAGCGCCTATTCCGTTTACTTCTTCGTGATCGGCATCGCGGCTGCACTCTTCTTTTTGTCGGCGTTGTCCTGGTACCGCGCGGAGTTCAAGCCGCTGCGCGCGAGCGCGTTCTACGTCTCCTTCGTGCTGTTGGCCGTGGGCGGGCTGCTGCTGATCAGCGACCTGTCGCAGCCCGCGCGGTTCCTCAGCATGATCAATCCCGCCTACCTGAATTTCGACTCGCCGCTCGCCTGGGGCAGTTTGAACCTGGTCTCCTTCGGGCTCGTGTCGGTGCTCTACTTCGTCATGATGAACAAGGGCGACGAGATCAACAGCCGGCGCCTCGCCGTCATCGGCAGCCTGCTGGCGCTGGGGCTGCCGGTGTACACCGGATTCGATCTCACGGTGCACCAGCACCGCCCGGTGTGGAACACGCCGCTGATGCCGGTGCTGTTCGTGGCGCTGTCGCTGGTGTCGGGTGCGGCCGTGGCTTCCTTCCTCGCCAAGGGTGACGCGAAGCTCCTCGCCACGCTGCGCAGCTTCATGCTCTGGTCGGCGGGTGCTGTGGCCGCCATGCTGGTGTCGCTGCTCGGCACGACCGCCTACGGCGGCTCGGCGCAGGAGCTGACCTTCATGATCATGACCTCGGGCAGCATGGGCCTCGCCTTCATCTGGTTAGGGCTCATCCTGGGCACGGCCGCGCCCATCGGGCTGCTGCTCGCACCCGTCGGGCGTCAGCCGATCGGGGTGCTCGCCGCGGGGGCGCTGATTCTGATCGGCGGCATGGCGCTGCGCTACGCGATCCTGGTCGGGCCGCAGCTCGTGCACACCGCGTACTGACGCAGGCGGACGCTCTCGCACGCGAACAATAAAGCGAATTTGGAGAATACAGACCATGCTCAAGATAACACGTAGAACCTTTTTGAAGGCGAGCGCCGGTACGAGCGCCGCCGCCCTGGCGGCCCCCAGTATGCTGCGGGCCATGGAGCTCGAGTTGGGTGGCCGCGATTTCTCGCCCGAGGTGGCCGCAGAGCGCAAAGCGATTCCCACCGGCTGCCACGTCTGCAACATCCAGGACGGCGCCATCGCCTACGTGGAGAACGGTCGGGTGGTGAAGCTGGAAGGCAATCCCGAGCATGTCTCGACGCGCGGGCGGTTGTGCGCCAAGGGCAATGCGGGCATGTGGTACAGCTATGACCCGGACCGCATTCTCTATCCGCTGAAGCGCGTGGGTGCGCGCGGCGAGGGCAAGTGGAAGCGCATCACCTGGGACGAGGCTATCGCCGAGGTGAGCGCCAGGCTCGACGAGGTGCTGAAGGGCGGGGAGCCGAACGAGATCATGCTCAAGTGGGGCCGCAACCGCACCGGCGGTGTGCTGGAGCGCTTCATGAACACCCTCGGTTCGGCCACCGTCCTCAACCACACCTCGGTGTGCGAATCCTCCAAGAAGATCGGCATGGAGCCGACCTGGGGGCCGGACATCGAGACGCCGGACTTCGCCAACAGCAAGTACATCCTCAACTTCGGCTCCAACATCCTGGAGGCGGCCTATTTCCACAACCCCTACTCGCAGCGCATCGCGGAAGGGACAGTGGAGAACCAGGCGAAGCTCGTCACCTTCGACGTGCGCCTGTCCAACACCGCCGGCCGCTCCGACGAGTGGATACCCATCTTCCCCGGCACCGACGGTGCGGTGGCGCTCGCTCTCGGCCACGTGATCCTGATGGAGGACCTGCAGGACACGGCCTTCATCGAAACCTGGACCAACGTCACCGTGGCCGAGCTCAAGGAGCACTACAAGCCGTTCACCCCGGTCTGGGCCTCCGAGATCTCGGGCGTGCCGGTGGAGACCATCGTGCGCATTGCCCGCGAGTTCGCGCTGACCAAGCCCGCGACCACCTATACCTACCGCGGCCCGGCCAAGCACCTGTACGGCTCCTACAACGAGAAGGCGTGCATGATGCTGCCGATCCTGACGGGCAACATCGAGACCCGCGGCGGCTACTGTCTGCCACGCGGCATGGGCTACAAGCAGCCTGAGCCGGTGCCGCCCAAGCCGAAAACGCCGTCCTATCTGGCCCATCCCGACGAATACCCGCTCGCCGGCCACAAGGTGAGCCACCTGGTGCCGTTCTGGATCGCCGAGGGCAAGCAGAAGATCAAGGTGCTCTTCTCCTACCAGGACAACCCGGTCTACACCAATCCAGGCGCCGACGCGGTGTGGGGCAAGCTGTATCGCGACGAGAAGCTCATTCCCTACTACGTGTGCCTCAGCCCCTTCATGGGCGAGGAGGCGCAGCTTGCCGACCTGATCCTGCCCGACGTGCCGTACCTCGAACGCTGGGAGCCCGAGTCCATGCCCAATTCGCTCTGGCCCTGGCTCGGCATCCGCCAGCCGGTGATCCCGCCGCTGGGCGAGGGGCGCGAGACGAAGGTCTATATCCGCGACATCATCCACAAGCTCGACCCGGACGGCAGCCGCGGCATGCGGCAGTACTGGGAGTTCAAGGATCCCGAGGAGTACATGCGCAAGCAGTTCGAGGGCATCCCGGGCCTGCAGGAGGCGGGCGGCCTCGACTGGCTCAAGAAGCACGGCGTCTGGCCCATCTACGGCAAGCTCGACCCGCGCAACGGCAAGATGGTGGACGCCACCGGCCGTGAGATCCAGCCGGAGTACGGGCTGCACAAGCGCACGCTCTCCGCGGACGACATGCTGGGGGCCACCGTGGACGAGCACGGCATCATTCACAAGAACGGCAAGGCGATCGGCGTGCAACGCCACGGGCAGAACTATGTCGGCTTCCCCACGCACAACCGCCTCATCAACGTGCGCGTCGACGAGTGGGCGAAGTACGGCTTCAATCCCATGCCCACCTTCAAGCGCATCCCGTGGCACGAGAACCTCAAGGACGACGAGATGATTCTCACCACCTACAAGACCAATGTGCACAAGCAGTCACGCACGGCGGCGGTCAAGTGGCTGGCGGAGATCATGCACAGCAATCCGGCCTGGCTCAATCCGCGGACGGCGAAGAAGCTTGGTGTCAAGACCGGCGATCTGGTGCGGGTGGAGAGCCCGGTGGGCTACATGGTCACCAAGGCCTATGTCACCGAGGGCATCCATCCCAAGACGGTGGCGATCTCCACCTCCTGCGGCCACTGGGGCTACGGGCGGCTCGCCCAGCTCAAGCTCCGGGAGAAGGCGGGGGAGTTCGGCGCGGCGGACGACCCGGACCTCAAAAACGTCTGGTGGGACGACAAGGGCGTGCACCCCAACGCCATCATCCCGGTGGTGGCCGATCCCATCGGCGGCTCGCAGGGCTGGTACGACACGGTGGTGAAGGTGACCAAGGCCGGTCCCAACGACAAGTACGGGGACGTGCAGGCCTCCTGGGACAAGCATATGGCCTTCTACAAGGAGACCATGCGCTATGCCTACACGGGCGATCTGCACCGCACGATGCACCCGGAGATGGTCGCGTGGGCGGGGCCGGAGAGCGTCCAGCACAAGGCGCCGTCCGGCGGGCATTAAAGCGGCAACGGCCTGCCCCGGTTCGCGCCGGGGCAGGCACTTGATCGGAGGTACACATGACAGAAGTGCTGGCCATCGCGACGGATACCGTAGAACCCGCCACTGCAAGCCGGGCGGAGCGGTGCGAAGACTATCGGCTGCGCGCGCAGTTTTACCGGCTGTTATCGGGGGCGTTCATAGAAGAACCCGCGGCGGCGTATTTATCTGCCCTGCGTTCGCCCGAGACGCTGGCAGCGCTGGCCGAGCTTGGCGTGCGGTTCGATGCGGATTTCCTGGAGCCGCCCATCACCGCGCTGGAACAGGCCCTCGCGCACGAGTACACCATGCTGTTCGCCGCCTCGGGCGGCTTTCCGCCGGTGGAGTCGGTACGCCGCCAGGGCGGCTACCAGCAGGCCGCCTGTTTCGAGGTGCGGGAGGTGTACCGGCGGGCCGGATTCCAGGTGGTGCCCGGACGGTTCCAAGTGTTCGAAGACCAGTTGGGGATCGAGCTCCAGTTCGTCGCGGAGTTGCTGGAGCGGTGCGCGGCGGCCCTCGACCGGGGCGAGCACCTGGAGGCGCGGCGGCTGGAGAAGGAGATCAAACGCTTCTGGGCATTGCACCTGGGGCGTTGGATACGCGGTTATGGTGTGTTGCTGGAGAAGGTGACGGAACACTCCTTCTATCGGGAGATGGCGCGGCTGCTGCGCGGGTTCGCGGAAGCGGAGCTGGAGCTGCTGGGCGTGCACGTGGAAGACGAGGATCATGGGAAGCTCAAGGTGCAACGCAGTGAACTGGCGGGGCTTGTTGAACAGGGCGCGTCGGCGTGCGGTGCGTGCAGAGGCACAGACTGAATATCTGTCGTGTTGGCGTGGATAGTGCCGCCCCCGTAGTCTACGAAAGGAGCGCTCATGTCGTACCTTCTGATCTGGGATGAACTCGCACTGCTCTGGAACCGGCAGGATTTCGCCGGGGTGCACGACTGGCTCAACGAGCGCTGGGCACGGCTCGTCCAGGAAAGCGCCAGCGGCGAGCGCGACGTC